>Ga0256824_10000346_pt1 | contig 17579 bp, 17 predicted proteins | sample CV67metaG_FD_191570 | JGI IMG/M metagenome (GOLD analysis project Ga0256824, IMG submission 191570) | Hydrothermal vent microbial communities from East Pacific Rise, Pacific Ocean - CV67 | ecosystem: Environmental > Aquatic > Marine > Hydrothermal vents | place: Pacific Ocean: East Pacific Rise...
TGTACTCGTTGGAGTAGGTGACGGTGTACTTGTTGGAGTAGGCGACGGTGTAATTATTGGAGTAGGCAATGGTGTACTCGTTGGAGTAGGCAATGGTGTACTTGTTGGAGTAGGCGACGGTGTAATTATTGGAGTAGGCAATGGTGTACTCGTTGGAGTAGGCAATGGTGTACTTGTTGGAGTAGGCAATGGTGTACTCGTTGGAGTAGGCAATGGTGTACTTGTTGGAGTAGGCGACGGTGTACTTGTTGGAGTAGGCAATGGTGTACTCGTTGGAGTGGGTGACGGTGTACTTGTTGGAGTAGGTGACGGTGTACTGGTAGGAGTAGGGGCAAGAGGTTTAAATCCAATATCAAATGAATGATTATTTGCTCCCAAAATAGGAATATTTGTTGCAATAATATTAATTTCTGCATCATTTCCATTAAGGATTGCATCACTGTCATTTTGATTTGAATTAATACCTTCTCCTTGAGATTGAATGGTTAACTCAAATCTACTTAAAACACTTTGTTTTAATGTTCCTTTAATATTAGGAATTTTTAGTAAACAATTGTTTTCATTTTCTGTTAACTCAGATATTCCATAGATATGGTTGCTTGTCGTATGTCCATTTTGATCATTTGAAAAAATATAATTACCCACTGAATCGGTTGTAGCATTCACTTCTAAACCATTACAAATAAGTGTTATTATAACCCCTTCAATACCTGTTTCATTTGCATCTTGAATTCCATTTGAATTCTTATCTGCCCAAATTCTATCTCCAATCTCTAGAGGAGCTGGATCTGAAATAAGTTCAATATCTCCTATTCCATTTGCTTTTGAATTAAGTCCATTCCCTTCAGTCATTGCATGTGCATACCAGTTTTTTATTGAACCATCCTTTGTATCAAGTGTTTCTACCCCTTGTGTAGTCCAATATTTTTTACCAATTAAACCTTCGGGATGAGGATCCCCTGTCGTAAATAGTAATTGATCACTTCCTTTTAAAAGTGCTAATGAACCAAGTGCAGATTCACTATCAATGGCTGATCCTCCTCCATTGTCATTAAAATATTCGGGATTGTATGCTGTTTTAGAATTGGAACACGTTCCCATTCCTTCTTTTTCGTAGATACCATTATTATTACATATTTTTAAAATCTCTCCATGAGAATAGGCTTTTTCTAAATCACTGTAAGCAACATTTAGTTTTGCTTTTGGTGAGTATGCACCCAATTGAGTGGCATATCTATCCATAAAAGAGATATACATATTGTTATGCTGGTCAAACTCAATATCACTTAAAATAGGTTCTGCAAAAATTGTACCTGTAAATGTTCTATGAAGCTCCACATAAGTATCTTCCCATGCATGCCATCCCCCATCTTCTTTGGTATAATTTAAATCAATATTTAGTTCATTCTTAAACCCATTTTCTGGATGGATTAAGTCAAAAGAGATGATATTTGCAGAAAGGTCATCTTTTGCTTTTGAACTACTAGCATCACAGACCGTACCAATATATCCTTTTCCTTCATGGATTTTTATAGCCCATGGTCTAAGTTGACCATTGTTACACGTTGGAACATTTTGTAAACTGTTAATATGGTATTGGTTAACATTAGCTGTGGAGAACGAGTTTAAATCACCAGAAATATCAACCGATATAAGAGCTTTTTGATGTAAATTTATAAGCCAAAGTGTATTTGAGTGATAATCTATATCAATTCCCCCATAAGATATTTTACCCACTTTACTATAAGCATCTAAATCAATATTTGAGTATAAAGGGTTGTCTCTTAGTGTATAGTGGTGATTTCCTGATCTATGTACCGTACCCAGTTGAATAGTTGGACCTAAATTATTAGGTTGTCGATCTTCGAGTGAGAAATTTCCTAAAAGAGTTGCAGGGTTTGAGTTATAGTCAATAACATAAATATCGGCTGGACTATTTGAAAAACCGATATGTCGTTGTAGCATACTTGCTACAAATAAACGTTTTTTATTTTTTTGATAAGCTTTTCCCCAAACTGAACCAATATCCTCCATTCTTATTGTATCAAGGGGTATTACCCCTTCTCCTTGTATATTGGAAGCATATTCTTTATAGTACGCATTGAGACCTTTTTCTGAATAACCAATTGTTTGTAATGCTTGAAAATCACTACCTATATGTGAACCATTTTGTTGTAAATTATTTACATATTTAGGATTGATTGTAGATACATAGTCTTTTGGATTATGTAGTGCGAGATTAATATTTGTTTCACCTATACGAGAAAATTTAATAGAAGAGCTATTGGGACTCTCTTTTAAATATGAGGGTATATTTGAAAATTCAATTCGAGAATTTTTTGTTGTTGCTAAAGACCATGAACCATTACTATCGGTAAGGGTACTTATTTTTTCTGGATAGGCAGTAACATTAATATCTGCTACTCCTAATTCATTATTCTCTTGTAGACCATAGATGTTAAGTTCTAATGTGGATCCTGTATTTCTAACAGGTAAATCTTGAAAAACATAACCACTTATTTCTGTACCTACTGAAAATAGCTGACTACTTAGTAAGATAAAGAGAATGGGTTTAAATAAAATATTATTTGAGTACGGTGATGACATAATATCAATCCTTTTTAATGTGTATAATTCAGCAATTATACACAAAAAAAATTATTTAAACATAATAAATAATAAATAATAATATTATAGACTAAAGCCTTAACTTTTAACTTTTTATATCATTAATATACCACGTAATTGATTCTGAAAGTCCTTCTTCCAATGAATGGGTTGGTTCATAACCTAAAAGTTTTTTCATCTTATCTATATTTGCATTTGAGTGTCTAATATCTCCAGCTCGAAAATCTCTATAGATTGCATCTTTTATTTTTATTTCAGGAATATTTTCTTTTAATCCTTTAACAATACCAGCATAGAGATTATTTAAGGTTTCTCGTCCCCCAATGGCTGTATTGAATGCTTGACCAAAAGCTTCAGTGTTTTCTGTTGTTCCAGCTAAGATATTGGCTTGAATTACATTTTCAATATAAGTAAAATCACGACTGGTTTCACCATCACCATTAATAAATAAATCTTCTCCATTTAAAATTTGTCCAATCCATTTAGGGATAACTGCTGCATAAGCTCCATTGGGGTCTTGTCTTTTTCCAAAAACATTAAAATAACGTAAACCAATCACTTCCATCCCATAACACTTTTGAAAAACACCCATATAAAGTTCATTTACATATTTAGTGACAGCATAAGGGGACAAGAGGTTTCCTGTTCGCTCTTCCACTTTTGGAAGCTCTTCCGAATCTCCGTAAACAGATGAAGATGAAGCATAAACAAAACGTTTAACATTATTTTCTTTTGCAGCTGTCAGCATATTTAAAAATCCAGTTACATTGGCATGGTTTGATACTACAGGTGTATCTATAGAGCGTGGAACTGAACCAAGTGCTGCTTGATGTAAGATAATATCAACATTTTTAGTAATCTCTTTACAGGTATCAAAGTTTGTAATATCTCCCTCTATAAAGGTAAAGTTTTTCCATGCTTCAGTAGATACAGAATTTTTAATATGTTCTAAGTTATAAGGGTGACCTGTAGAGAAATTATCTAAGGCAATTACTTTTTGATTGAGTTTCAAAAGTGCTTCTGCTAAGTTAGATCCTATAAATCCAGCCACACCTGTGACTAACCATGTTTTTTGATTATTTAATAAATCATTTTTTACTTCGTTGTATTTCATTGTTGTATATTCCTTTTTTGTATTAATTATTATTGAGTATAGTATTCTTTTTTAGAATAGAGTTATATGTGCTACTTTGAATAATTTTTTCTAGTTTGATAATATCACTCATTCTATGGGCATCACTTCCCACAAAATCGACCAATCCTAAATTTATTAATTTTATAGCAATTTTATAAATAGTTTTATATCTATCTTGTAAAGATTTAATATTAACTTGAAAAAGAACACCCTGTAACTTTAACTCTTTGTATAATTGAATATTATGATGTAGATAGATATATCGTTCAGGGTGAGCCATTACAGGGATATAACCTTTCTTTATAATGAGATTAATTGCATGTTCCAAAATAATAGGCTTGGCTAAATAAGAGGTTTCAAAAAGAATGTAGTGTTCCATGAAAGGGATAAGTTCATCATTCTCTATCAATTGTAAGAATTCCATATCAACATAATATTCAGCTCCTGCTTCAAGTATGATTTCAATACTATTTTCTTGTAATGCCTCTTTAACATCTTGAAGTTTTTTTGTAATAATTTGTTTATTATTTGGATAGGAGTCTGACATAATATGAGGTGTGGTAATGAGTTTACTATAACCCAGTATCTTAAATCTTTTTATTATCTCAACAGCTTCTTTAATTGTTTTGACTCCATCATCTATCCCTGGTAATAGATGGGAGTGAATATCTACTTTAATGGGGGAAATTTTTCTTGTATTGAAAAATGAAAATAGACTCATGATTTACTTTCATATTCATAGCTGTATCCATAACCATACTCACCACCTATCTCTTTTGATGCATTTAAAATAAAACCAACATTTTTAAAGTGATGTTTTTCTATCATCTCTTCAATTGTTTTTATGAACCCTTTTTGTGCATAATTTTCTCGTAAAATAATAAGGTTTAAATCGGTATATTTCATGATGGTTTTTGTATCGGTAACAATCCCTATGGGAGCACTGTCAATTATAATATAATCATAAATCTCTTTTAAGTAAAGAATAAGTTCAGGTAATCGACGTGATAAAATAAGTTCAGATGGATCCTCTGGAATACCACCAGAGGTGATAATATCTAAATTTGCAAATTCAGTAGTTTGAATAATATCTTGTATCTCATCATCTCCATTAAGATAGCTACTCATTCCATTATAATTACTTATATCAAAAAATTTATGTAAGGTAGGTTTTCGTAAATCTAAATTAATAACGATGGTTTTATATCGAGCCATCTCTAAAATAGTTGCTAAATTTGCTGATGTTGTGGTTTTACCTTCTGAAGCAATGGTTGAGGTGATTAAAATAGTTGTTGCTTTATTGTCTTCTTTCATAAATTGTAAGTTTGTTCGTAAAGTACGAAAACTCTCTGTAAAAGGAGATTTTGCTTCTAAATGGACTTGCAGTTCATTTTTTTTATGTTTATAAAAAGGGATTGTACCATAAATAGGTAAAGATGAAAGACGTTCAATATCCTCTTTATTTTGAATATGACTATTTTTTCCATAACGTATAAAGGCAAGAATACTCCCCACAAAGAATCCTAAAAAAGTACCTAAAAGTAAGATAAACGAACGTTTTGGTTTAATAGGTATTTTTGAATTGTAAGCATAGTCAACGATTTCATAATCAGAAGCAATTGCTAATTGAATAATCTTGTTTTCTGCTTTTTTCTTGAGTAGATATTCATACATCTTTGATTTAACTTCATAGTTACGTTTAATATTAACCAATTGTCGTTCTTGTGATGGTAATGATTGTAGGTTAGTTTCATGTTTACTTTTACGCTCTATTAAAGTATTGTTTTCATATTCAATGTTTGTACGTAACGTTGCTAAATTTAATTCAATTTTTTTACGTATATTTTGAATCTGTTTTCTAACACTCTGTAGTTTTGGGTATTTATCTGTATATTCACTACGTAATTCCTCTTCTATTAGTTGTTTATCTTGTAGTTTTGTAATGAGTCTTAAGGTGGTATCATCATTAAGTTTTCGTAAAGATGGGGCTATGGCATCTAGATTATAATTGTTTTGGACAAAATTAATTAAATTAATGATTAACCGTTGTTTTAGTTCATTTTCTGAAAGTTGAATTTCGATATCACTTAATTCTTTAATATATAGTGATGCTTGAATGGAAGGTTTTACAATGCTTTGTTGACCTTGATACTCTTCCAACTGTTGTTCAGATTCTTTCAACTCTTTTTTTATATTGTTAAGTTCAGTTAATATAAAATTTAATGTTTTACTGGTTTGTGTATTTTTATGATCAATACTTTGTTTAATAAAACTGTCAATAAGTGTATTAACATATAGCTGTGATCTCTCAGGAATGGTATCAAGGTAATTAATCTGTATTAGTGAAGTATCTTTACCTAATTGAGATATCTCTAGTTTAGACTTAATAATATTTTCGAAAATTTGTCGTTTATTTCCATGTATGATAAAATGGATAGGTTTATCTACAGATGATATTTTATCAACCGTAAAATTAAAATATTGACTGGTGATAGGTTTATTATAAGGAAAAACAGTGGTTGTGGGGAAAGAAAAAAGTTTGGTTTTAAATATTGCATGTTGTATTTTTTCTTTGTAAGAGTTTTTATATTGAATTGTATAACCATTTTCGTGAGGAACTAAGGTTAATTTTTTTCCAATAATTTCATTTTTTAGAATATTGATATTTTTAATTTTTATAGGTATTTCTGGAAAAAGCTCAACTTTTTTATATTTATCATCAACAAAATATTGTACTTTCATTTGAATTTTATCAAGAGCTTGAATATTCACTTTAAATGTTTTAAGCAATGATATTCTTTCCTTAACATCTTTAGCAGCCATAGTAGAAGCGGTATTGGTAATAACATCTTCCGATTTTAATTTGATATTGGGTTTAACCTTCAAAATCGCATAAGAATTATATATTGAGGGTTTAAAGTAAAGGTAAGTATAGCTTAATGCACTTGAGATAAGAGTGATAAATACAATAGACCATTTGTATTGATTTAAAATATATAGAATATCCTTTAAAGTAATTTCGTTTGAGGGGTTTTTCTTGTTATTGGTTATATTATTTTTCATTTCTTAAATCCTTCTATTGTGATAGAAATTTAATACTAACAAATGGTTGTAATACATGACCAATAAGAGTAAATAAAGGGTCAATTTCCTTAACACGTGAATTAAAGGCTTTCATTTTATTTGGCATAACATAGACAATATCATTTGGTTTAATCATTAAGTTAGCTGTTCTTAATGAATTAATATCCGTTAAGTTAACCAATTCTGTATGTACTTTAGATGAACCTCCACCCCTCATAATCAGGATAGATTTTCTATCCGCCTCATCGGTAATATCTCCTGCTTTAGCTAATATTTGTAGGAGGGTAAGTCGTTCATTAATCAGTGGAATTTCTCCAGGATGTTTTACTTCACCTACAACATAAGCTCTTTTGTTAAGAACCTCTATTTGTATATCAGGATGTTTTAAATATACACTAAAAGCTTCCTCTAGCCGATCTTCTGCTTCTGTTTGGGTAAGTCCTTCAAGATGAATATTTTTAATTAAAGGTAGACGAAGGTCTCCTCTGGAATTAACCAATAAGCCTCTCTCTTGTTGCATACTATTAAGATTTGCTGTACTAAGTTCAGGATGTTTATAAACAATAACAGAAACTCTATCGTGGGGAAGAATTTTATATTCAAATTGCATGTTCTCTAGTTGTGCTAAAGTTTCTTCACTTGCTGGAGTTTGAGTGAGCGTTGGAGTTCGATTTAGAGGTGCTTTGTTAAATAAGGTATAGTCATCTTTTGTAGCACAGCCTGTAAAGCTTATGATTAATAATGATAATAGATAATTTTTCATGGTGTTAACTCCGTATTAAATTTATTTTAGATTGAAACTATTACTTTCAAAATATTAGGTATTTTTACTCAAATATAAATTTCTTGTAATTCTAACAAAAAATATGTAAAAATATGTTAAATAATTATTTTAAATAAAATAATGTTTTTTTATATTTGCCTTAAATAAGGGTTTTTAAGATTGATATTTCTTATGTTAAACTTTTAATTATTAAAATAAGACTAGTATTTTACATAGACTCTTTTTTATAAAAAATTATTTAATTATATCATTTAAATATATTATTTTATTTAAAAATAAGTTCTGATTTTTTATATTTTATTCAAATTTCTTATAAATAAATTTCTGCTAGAATTCATATTATTTTAAAAAGGTTAAAAATGAATTTAACACATTTAGATGAAAACGATAAACCGAAAATGGTGGATGTTTCAGATAAAGAAGATACTACACGTGTGGCTGTAGCTTCTGGTATTATAGAAGTAAGCCCTGATGCTTATGAGGCTGTTGTTACAAATGTAGCTAAAAAAGGTCCTGTATTACAAACAGCTGTGATTGCTGCGATTCAGGGTGCAAAACAGACCAGTACACTTATTCCAATGTGTCACCCTTTGATGTTAAGCTCTCTAAAAACAGATATTGAAGAGTTGCCTGAGTTGCCTGGTTTTAAGCTAACCGTTCGAGCAAAGTTAAAAGGGCAAACAGGTGTTGAGATGGAAGCTTTAACAGGTGTTTCTGTTGGTTTATTGACCATTTATGATATGCTTAAAGCCATTGACAAAGGGATGGTTATTAAAAATGTACAATTGGAAAAAAAATCTGGAGGTAAATCAGGTGATTTTAGACGGGAATAGTTGTGAAAAACCACAAATAGACTACCCTTGTGAATGGGGTTATAAAATAATAGGGACAGATAAAATAAAGTTAGAAGCTGTTGTTTTTGATATTGTGGGGACAAGAGCTTATAAAACAAAAGGGGGAAACAGTTCTAGTAAAGGGAAGTTTCACTCTTTAAGTATGAGTTGTAGAGTAGATTCCCAAGCAGATAGAGATGCTATTTTTAAAGCATTTCAAAATCATGATGATGTAAAGATGGTGATATAAGAGAAAAAGCTTAGGCTTGTTTCTCTTCTAACACTTTTTGTGTTTGAATGGCTGTCACCATAGACAATAAAACATAAATTAAAAAGAAGTAGAGTCCTGCTTGAATCTCGGCATGGCTTACCCCCCCATTGTTGCTTGTGAGGTAAACCAAAAATGTAGCAACGACAAATACATCTATCATTGACCATTTTCCAATCTGTTTAAAAAAAAGAACCAAGCCACGACTCCATGGATGTTGGTGGAAAAATAGAGTAAAGGTTAAGGTTAATGTTTTTAGAACAGGTAAGAGGACTGAAAAAAGAAAAATAGTTATGGCAACAGCAAGTTCACCATTGTCAAATAGCTTAATAATTGATCCAATAATCCCCTTGGATTCAAAAGATAAAATGACATCACCTAAATATTCAACTTGTTTATGTATTGTTACCATAAGAATAGGGTTTATTAGTCCATAAATTAATGAGATAAAGGTTGCAAAGCTTAGACTGAGTGTTGCTCCCCGTAAGCTACAACTAAATGAAAAAAGAAGTAACATCCCCAAGGTTGCTATAAAATAATAGAGATATTGTTTACTTTTTTGTTTCATATCAAGTTGTTTTGTTTTTAATTTTTTTAAGATAGTTTTATGTTCATTTTTTACAAGTCCTAGTGAAATAATGGTGGTAAAGGTATCTATTTTACCACTTGCAAGACCATTGGCATCACAAACAGATGCTATTTCACTTGTGCTAGACTCATAACTTTTTGCGTATTGATAGGTAACATATCCAAAGTAACTAAGGATAAAAAGTAATATTAATATAATTAATTTACGTAAGTGTTGCATTGTTTATTAACCTTTAAATAAATTTTATAAGACAGTATTTATTTTATTTATCAAGATTATGACTTTTTATTTATTATATAAATCTAAAAAAAGACCATTATAGGGAACTTTAAACCAATTATTAATGGAAAATAAGATAAAATCGTAATTCTTAATAAATAATAACAATGGGGAAACTTTTTTGAAAAGTAAACAATATTCAGTGAAGGTATATGAGACTAAAATTGATAATGAAGCCAAGTTTATGGCTTTTTTCGATGCCAATTATACCTTGTTTAAAGATCATCTTATTGTCATAAACGGTCTGCTTAGTAAGACCATTGAAAATTATTTGATTTTGAAAGAACTGAGGTATATGAATAATGTTACTTTACCGAAAGGGAGAACCCGAAAAGCTTTAGAAGAGGAACTTCGCTTAGAAAAAATAGAGCGAGAAGTTTCCCAACAATTGGCAGAAGAGAAAGTAAAAAAGCTTTCAACTCAGTTACAAAATAATTTAACGGTTTTAGATAGCATGATACGTAGTGGGCGTGAATTAAATATTGAAGGTGATTTACTTTTACTTAATCGTGTAAATAGTGGAGCAACTATCAATACTTTGGGAAATTTAATTGTTACAAAAGTGGTAGAAGGTTCTATCCGTTGTAATGGAAACTTTATGATGTTAACAGCATCTCCTAAAGCCAATATTGTCTTTCATGGTGTAGAGGTTGAAAACAGTCTTCTTGAAAATAGACTGAATAGAGTAGAATTAAAAAATAATGAAATCATCATAACCCCGGTGTTAAAAAAGGAGACAAATTGGGCATAATCATAGCAGTAATTAGTGGTAAAGGTGGTGTTGGAAAAACGACAGCCACAGCAAACCTTGGCTTAGGTATTGCATTAAATGGTAAAAAATGTGTAATGGTTGACTTTGATATTGGTCAACGTAACCTTGATATGATTTTGGGTTTAGAAAATCGTGTAGTCTATGACATGGTACAAGTTATGGATGAAGAAGCTTCGGTAAAACAAGCTCTTATTAAAAGTAAAGTAAGTGAAAACCTTTTCTTTCTGGCTGCTTCTCAAACAAAAGATAAATCAGTACTCGATTCAAAAAAAGTAGAAAAATTAGTAACCGAGTTAAAAAAAGACTTTGATTTTGTTATTTTGGATGCACCAGCTGGAATAGAGAGTGGATATGAACATACCATTGAGTTTGCTGATGCAGCCATTGTTGTTGTAAATCCAGAAGTTTCTTCTATTCGTGATGCTGACAGAGCCATAGGCATTTTAGATTCTAAATCAAACAAGATTAAAAATGGTGAAGAGGTTAAAAAATATTTGATTATTAATCGTATTATAGCTGACATGGTTCAAAGTGGAGAGATGTTGAAAAGTGAAGATATTTTAGAGATTTTAGACATCACTTTATTAGGAAAAGTGCCAGAAGATAAAGGTGTTATTGATGCTTCTAACCAAGGAAAACCAGTTATTTTAGATAAAAAATCTATAGCAGGACAAGCATATGGACGTATTTCTGCACGTCTTTGTGGACAAACGGTAGATATGAAAGATATAGAGATTAGCGATTCAAGTCTCTTTAAAAAGATTGCAGGGATGTTTAAATAATGTTTGGATTTGGATTTTTAAAAAAGAAAAGAAGTGCCTCCATTGCAAAGGATAGATTAACGATTGCTATTATGTCTGATAGAGACAGAACCAACTCTTACCCTTTTATGGATGAGATGAAAGCAGAGATTATAGAAGTGGTTAAAAAGTATGTGGGTGTAAAAAATGTTGAGATTAAAAAAGAGGTAGATGGTGAATTTGAAGCGTTATCTATAGATGTTGAGTTGGAGAATAAAGCTTAAAAAAGCTTTATTCTTTTCTCTAAAAGTTTCTTTATGCTAGCACTTCTGGTATTCTAATGGTTTGACCTGGATAGATGAGGTCTGCATCTTTAATCACTTCAATGTTGGCATCTACAATATGTGTATACTTACTTCCATCATCATAGAATTTACTAGCAATTGCCCATAAAGTATCACCTTTTATAATGCTATAAAAAATCTCTTCAGGGATTTCCCTTACATTTTCTTCTGAAACTTGTTCCATGGTAATAAGTTGATCAGCATTCACTTGTGCAATCCCTTCAACATTACCTGCAATTAAAATTGCTTTTTCTCTGGTTGCGTAATCTTTTGCTATCCCTGCAAGAGTCACAGTATCTTCTTCTACTGTTACAACTAATCCATCAACTGGAAGCTCAGAAAAACTAGTTTCTATCTCCTCTTTGATTGCTGCTGCATCATCACCCTTACCTAATAAACTTTTACCTGCGTCTGATATAAAATCGAAAAAACCCATAATGTCTTCCTTGTATAATTTTTGTTACGAAATATTATATTCTAATTAACCTTAAGGTTGTTAAGCATTTTCCTCTTTGAGAATTCGAGGTAAGGTAATCCCTGTTTGACTTTGATATTTCCCTTTTCTATCTTTATAGGTCGTTTCACACTGCTCATCACCTTCTAAAAAGAGTACTTGAGCTATCCCTTCATTGGCATATATTTTAGCAGGAAGTGGGGTAGTGTTTGATATTTCTATGGTAATATGCCCTTCAAATCCAGGTTCAAATGGTGTAACATTAACAATAATACCACAACGAGCATAGGTACTTTTACCCAAACATATAGCCAAAGTATCAGAAGGCATTTTAAAATACTCTATGGTTCGAGCCAATGCAAAAGAGTTGGGTGGAACAATACAAATCTCACCTTTAAAATCTACAACATTGTTCTCATTAAAATCTTTTGGGTCAACCACTTCTGCATTAATGTTTGTAAAAATTTTAAATTCATCACTCACACGGATGTCATAACCATAAGAACTTAAGCCATAAGAGACCACACCTTCCCCTACCAATGCTTCACAAAATGGTGTAATCATCTCCTCTTTTAATGATTTTTCTCTTATCCAACTGTCTGCTTTTAGTCCCATATATTACCTTTGTTTTTTAGTTAAAGAATTATAGCTGGTTGAGGGTTAAAGCTAGGAAAGAGAAAAATGAAGTTTCAAAAATATTTAAAAACATATTGTAATTAATAGTATTGTAATATATTTTAAGATATTATTCTCAATATAAAAATATTTGTTTATATTTTATTTTAATATATATTATTTGACTTAATTAAATAATGTAATATAATTTGATAAGAAGGGGGAGAGCTTATGAGTACTTTAACTTATTCTAAAAAATTAAAGAAACTAAAATATGGTACTTTGATGAAAAAGAGAGAGTGCATAAAAGAGTATTCATTTATGCAATATGGAATTAAAAGAGTATTTGATATCTTTATGAGTTTATTACTTTTTTTAGCTGTGTCACCCATAATTCTATATAGTATTTACCGTATAAAAAAAGAATCAACAGGTCCTATTTTTTTTAAACAAGATAGAGTAGGATTGAAAGGGAAAGTTTTTACTTGTTATAAGTTTAGAAGTATGCATGTGAATAGCCATTTTAATCCTTATACACAAGATAATGATACACGTATATTTGCTTATGGAAATACGATGAGAAAGTATAGAATTGATGAATTGGCTCAAATTTTAAATATTTTAAAAGGGGATATGCATCTCATTGGACCTAGAGCTGAATGGAATATTTTAGTGGATACCTATAACAAAGAGATAAAAAATTATGAGAAAAGACATTTGGTTCGACCAGGTATTACAGGCTTAGCACAAGTTTATTATCCATATGGAAGAAATATTAATGATGCGAAAAAGAAACTAAAGTATGACTTGTTTTATATTCAAAATTGGTCTTTTCTCTTGGAGTTAAAAGTTGCATGGAAAACAGTTTCAGTTATTTTGGGAAAGAAAGGGGTTTAGGAAGATGAAAGGTATTGTTTTAGCAGGAGGAAGTGGAACAAGACTCTATCCTATAACAAAAGGTGTAAGTAAACAGTTAGTTCCAATATATGATAAACCAATGATTTACTATCCTTTGTCTGTTTTGATGTTGGCAGGTATTAGGGAAGTCTTAATTATATCTACACTAAAAGATTTACCAAGGTTTGAAGAACTTCTTGGTGATGGCTCTGATATAGGTATGAAGTTTGAATATATAGTTCAACCTAGCCCTGATGGATTGGCTCAAGCATTTATTTTAGGGGAAAAATTTATTGGAGAGGATAGTGTCTGTTTGGTTCTAGGTGACAATATTTTCTATGGAGATGGACTCCAAAATCTTTTAGCTCAAAGTATAAAAAATATACAAGAAGAAAATAAAGCAACAGTATTTGGTTACTATGTAAAAGACCCTGAGCGTTATGGTGTAGCAGGATTTGATTCAGAAGGAAATGTTACTTCTATTGAAGAAAAACCAAAAAATCCAAAAAGTAGTTATGCTGTAGTTGGTCTTTATTTCTACCCTAATGATGTGGTAAAAAAAGCCAAATTAGTTAAACCTTCTAATCGTGGTGAATTGGAAATTGTAAGTTTAATTCAAGATTATCTTCGTGAAAATCGTCTTAAAGTTGAGTTGATGGGAAGAGGTTATGCTTGGCTAGATACAGGAACACATGAAAGTTTACTTGAAGCTTCACAGTTTATTCAAACCATCGAAAATAGACAATCACTTAAAGTTGCCTGTATTGAAGAGATTGCCTATGAAATGGGATACATCTCTTCTTCTGAATTATTTGCATTAGCTGAACCTTTAAAAAAGAATCAATATGGTCAATACCTTATTCGTCGAGCTAAACAACCAAGAGGATTAAAATAGTATGCAGTTTATACGAACTACTATTCCTGATGTTATTATTGTTGAACCTCAAATTCATGGGGACAGTAGAGGTTATTTTATAGAGACTTTTAGAGAAGATAAATTAGAAGATTTTTTGGGTTATAAGATTAATTTTTGCCAAGACAATGAGTCTAAAAGTTCCAAAGGTGTTCTTAGAGGGCTTCACTATCAGTTAGCTCCATTTGCTCAAACCAAGTTAGTTCGTGTAATTCAGGGTAGAGTTTTAGATGTGGCTGTTGATATTAGAAAAGATAGTCCAACTTTTGGAAAACATGTTGCTATAGAGTTAAGTTCAGAAAATAAAAAACAACTACTTATACCTAGAGGTTTTGCACATGCTTTTGTGGTTTTAGAAGATGATACTGTTTTTGCATATAAAGTAGACAACTATTATAGCCCTGAGTGTGATAGAGGTCTACTCTTTAATGATAAAGATTTAGGTATTGATTGGATTTTAAATATTGATGAGCTTAATTTATCTGCTAAAGATAAAATACAACCAAAATTGGTTGAAATTAATGACCTATTTGATTATAAAATAAATTATTATGGAAAAGAATAAAATGGAAAAAATACAAGTACTAAAACCAAGATATAGAGTTGATGAGTGTCTATCTGAAATAAAAGAGTGTTTAGAGATAGGTTGGACAGGTATGGGATTTAAAACTCTAGAACTCGAAAACAAGTGGAAAGAGTATACAGGAGTAAATAATGCACATTTTTTAAACTCTGCAACTTCTGGACTACATTTAGCTGTTAAGATTTTAAAAGAGAAAAATAGTTGGGGTGAAAATAGTGAAATAATTACAAGTCCAATGACCTTTGTTTCAACGAATCATGCAATACTATATGAAAATCTAAAACCAGTGTTCGCAGATATTGATAACTCTTTAAATTTAAATCCTCAATCCATTTTAGAAAAAATTACAAATCATACAAAAGCCATTATATTTGTTGGTATTGGTGGAAATACAAAAAATATGATAGAAGTAATTAAAATTGCCAAAGAGAAAAATATAGCTATTATCCTTGATGCTGCTCATATGGCAGGAAGTTATTATGATGGAAAGCATGTTGGATTTGATGTTGATGTCGCAGTATTCTCTTTTCAGGCTGTTAAGAATATGCCAACAGCAGATAGTGGGATGATATGTTTTAAAGATGAAAATGATGATAAAAGATGTAGAGAACTTTCTTGGCTTGGTATAAACAAAGATACATTTGCAAGAAGCAATGAAGGAAGTTATAAATGGGATTATAATGTCAATGATGCAGGTTTTAAATATCATGGTAATTCTGTTATGGCCGCATTAGGCTTAGTAGGTTTAAAATATTTAGATGCAGATAATGCCTATAGACGACAAATAGCTTATTGGTACGAACAAAACTTACAAGAAAAAGTAGATATTATTCATCATGAAAGCAATGAAACTTCTCGACATCTCTTTCAAGTTGTTGTTAAAAATAGAGAAAAGGTTATTGACTGTTTAACACAAAATAATATTTTTCCAGGAGTCCATTATCGTCAAAATACAGAGTATAAACCCTATAAGATAGAATATAACTGTGAGAATTCAAACTATTTTTCAGAACGAGTTTTAACACTCCCTATTCATACTTTTTTAACAAAAAAAGATATAGATAAAATATCTAAAACTCTTTTAGAAGCGATTGAAAATGCAAACAAATAAAACTATTTTGATTACAGGTGGAGCAGGGTTTATTGGTTCAAACTTTATACCATATTTTTTAGAAAAATATCAAAATTACAAAATCATTAATCTTGATTTATTAACCTATGCAGGAGATTTAGAGAACCTAAAAGAGATAGAGAGTGATGAAAGATATAAATTTATTAAAGGCGATATTTGTAATCGTGATTTAGTAGAGTTTATTTTTACAGAGTATGACATTCAAGGAGTTATCCACTTTGCAGCAGAAACTCATGTAGATAACAGTATAAAAAATCCCGATATTTTTATTAAAACTAATATAAATGGTACTTTTATACTTATAGATGTAGCTTATACATATTGGATGGAGAAACCTTTTACCTATAAAGAAGATTATAAAGGGTGTAGATTTCATCATATATCTACAGATGAAGTTTATGGGACACTAGGAGAGGTAGGTCTATTTTCAGAAGAGACTCCTTATGCTCCTAATAGTCCCTATAGTGCGAGTAAAGCATCTAGTGATATGATAGTTAGAAGTTATCAAGAGACTTATGGGTTAGATAGTCTTATTACCAACTGCTCTAATAACTATGGACCAAAACAGAACAGTGAAAAACTTATTCCTACTATCATAAGAAAAGCTTTAGCTAATGAACCTATTCCTATTTATGGGGATGGTAAAAATATTCGTGATTGGCTCTATGTACTTGACCACTGCAAAGGAATAGATTTAGTCTATCATATGGGAGAAACCTCTAATACCTATAATATAGGTGGTCGAAATGAGAGAACCAATCTTCAGATTGTAGATAGAATTTGTACTATTTTAGATGAAAAAGTTCCAACAGAGACAAGCTACAAAGAGCTTATTACTTTTGTAGAAGATAGAGCAGGTCATGATAGGCGCTATGCTATTGATGCTACTAAAATTGAAAATGAGCTTGGGTGGAAAGCTGATGAGGATTTTGAGAGTGGAATTTTTAAGAGTGTTGAGTGGTATTTGGATAAGTATGAAAATGATTAATGTAACCAAAACATACTTACCAAACAAAGAAAAGTATAAACAATATATAGATGAAATCTATAATAATGGTTGGATTACAAATAATGGTCCAATGGTTCATAAACTAGAAAAAAGATTAGCAAAATATCTAGGTGTCAAAAATATTGTCTTAGTTGCCAATGGAACAGTAGCTTTAGAAATAGCATATAGAACACTAGATATAAAAGGTTATGCTATTACTACTCCTTTTTCTTTTGTAGCTACAACAAGTTCATTAGTAACAAATGGTATTAAACCTATATTTGCAGATATTAATCCAAACACTCTAAATATGGATTCACAAAATATTCAAAATGCAATTACTAAAAATACAACGGCTATTATTCCTGTACATGTTTTTGGTAATGGTTGTGATGTTGAAAGCATAGATAGAATAGCAAAAAAACATAAACTAAAAGTGATTTATGATGCAGCTCATGCATTTGATGTTAAATATAAAGGTAAGAGTATATTAAACTATGGTGATATTTCAAGTCTAAGTTTTCATGCTACTAAACTTTTT
>Ga0256824_10000348_pt1 | contig 17567 bp, 14 predicted proteins | sample CV67metaG_FD_191570 | JGI IMG/M metagenome (GOLD analysis project Ga0256824, IMG submission 191570) | Hydrothermal vent microbial communities from East Pacific Rise, Pacific Ocean - CV67 | ecosystem: Environmental > Aquatic > Marine > Hydrothermal vents | place: Pacific Ocean: East Pacific Rise...
AAAATGAGTCTGTACCTGTTGGTCCAATGGATGAAGATCTTTATGAGCTTTCTCTTGATGAGATTCGTGAAAAAGGAATTCCTCAAATGCCACACACACTTCGTGAAGCACTTGAAGGTCTTATTGATGATCATGCATTTTTATCTCCAGTATTTTCTGAAGAGTTTATCAATGCTTATCAACACTACAGATTTGAAAGAGATGTATGGCCAGATGAAGGTCGTCCAACTGCTTACGAGTTTAAAACTACTTACCAGTGCTAGGGCTTTAGCCTTAGACTTTATTTCGCACCTTTGTGCGAAATATTTCCCCTCTTCCTACAAAATATTTCCACTATAGCTTTTCTAACATAGTTTCATTTTCTACACTACTCTCTTGAGTAAAATTGTATATAAATAGTATGAATGGTGTATTGATTTTTTAGTGAAAGGAAGGAAGAAAGAAGGTAGTGCTAGAGCTAAGAGGGTGGAACCTCTTAACTACCTATAGAAAATTTATAATCGTATATAACTCTAAGATTTACTTCATCAAACTCATTTTTATGTGTTGACTCGTAATCTATATCTGCTAAACGTACTCTTAATTTAGAGATACTATCTATTTTATACTTTAGATCGATATTCCACTCATTTGAACTTGGTCTAGTATTTGGAGTATTTCCATTCGCTTGTTTAACTAAGTCCTGCTCAATATGAATAAACTTAACAGCTGGTTTGAAATTACCAAACTTATAACCTAGTGCGGCACCATAAGACTCTGCTCCAGCATTAAGTGCTTCACCATCTATCTGAATATCTGTGTAGTTAACAAATTTTGAATAACCCATATTTGAGTAGTCAGTACCTGAAGCTCTAATAGTATGGTCACCAACAAGGTCATAAAGTAATGTTAATTTTGCATCACCAAGTGCGAATCCAAGTTTTGCACCTGCTAAGTAACTATCTAGCTTACCTAGTAGCTCATCACCTATTTCTTTTTGGTTAAGGTACTGTGCTGCAAATGATAGCTTAAATGAGTCTGTAGAGATAAGTTTAGGATTTTTTAATTCTACATATACACTATTCATTAGATTTGGAATATAGTAGTTATAAAGTGATACTTGAGTATTTGGAATAGATTTATTTATGATTCCAAACATTACAACATCTTTATTAATATCAGGATTATTTAATCCATCTGTCATACCAATAAACTCATCACTCGCTTTATATTTCCAACCATAAGCATAAATAGCCATTAACTCGGTATCAGCAATATCCTTATTTGTAAGAACTACAGCCTCAAAAGTATTAGGAAGGTATCTATTGTAATAATCATTTAAAAGAGGTGTATCTAATCTCTGACGACCAACTTTTAACATAGTGTTCCCTGCATTATACTGTAGGTATGCCTCACCAATAGTTGATATGTTACTACCATCACTATTTACCATCTCTGTATTTCCAGCGATGTTCTTAGTAACTAGATTAACACTTCCACCATTTGCTATAGAACCTTTTTGTGCTGTTTGATCGCCTAGTCTTAAAAGGTCATAACTCCCGTAAAAAGCAGCTCCAACTTTAAAGCCATAGTATGCACCTGATTCATACTTTAAGATTCCACCAACAGTTAGAGCCTCTCTATCTGTTCTGTTTTCTCTATCTCCATTAAAATAGTACGCTTTTAAATCTGCTGTAAACTTTCCATTTGAAAGTGAGTTTTGCAGATCATCACCAACTAATGTTGATGTGAGTGCACTTAAAGTGATTGCCGATACTACTACTGAGTGTAAAATTTTCATTTTTTTCCTTTTTTAAAACTTTTTGTCTTGGATATCTTCTTTAATCTTTTTAGATATCTCAACTATATTTTCCGCAACTTGGTCTACTTTCTTCGCTACATTATTGTTCTTCTCGCCATACTCTTCTATCTTTGCCATAGACTCATTTATCTTAGCAATTTCAGTTGTTCTCTTTGTAATGTTTTCAACAATAACTGAGATTGACTGTACAAGTATTTGAATCGTAGAGTTAACATCTGAGAGAGATTTCTGAGTTCTCTCTGCAAGCTTACGTACTTCATCAGCAACAACTGCGAATCCACGTCCATGCTCACCTGCACGAGCAGCTTCTATGGCTGCGTTTAGTGCAAGTAGGTTAGTCTGGTCAGCAATATCTGTAATAACAGATACAACATTTTTAATCTCATTCGCATGATTTTCAACTTCAAAAGATTGTTCGCTAGACTCATTAAGCCCTGCTGTAGCCTCTTGTGTTAAAGATACTGTTAATTGTAATAAAGTTGAAATATTTGTAGAAATTTCACCTAAATCTTTCATATCTTCATTGAGGACATGAGAGTTTTGATCAAGTGCTACTTCATTTTCTTTATTTTTTTGTAAAATATTACTAATAACCTCAGCTAACTGATTAAGTCCAACTGCAATCTCTCCATCTGGGTTATCAATTCTATATGTAAAGTCTAAATGTTTGAAACTTGCTAATGCTTCTTCTGTTTTGTTTAAATCAGAAGATACCATCTTAGATATATTTGCAAGCATATCGTTAAATATATCTTTGAGTTCATTAAGCTCTTTGTTAGTAGTTGAGACCTCTATAACTTGGTTAATATAACCCTCTTTAACTAATGTAGCAGCAGCCTTAACCTGATCAATTACTATTTTATCTTGCTCTAAAAGCTCTTTTGTATTTTGAATATTATCATTGACGACCTGTGCCATAGACCCAATCTCATCATTACTCAAAATATCGATGTTACTAATAGTAGTGCTCTCTTTATTTAAATAACTAAAGAAAGATAGAAGTCCTGTTTCAAACTCATTAAGAGATTTTTTAATACCGTTTATGATTATATAAGCTACTACAAGCATAATAACAATAAGAATAATATTACCAATAATCATCAATAATAGATCTTCATATACATCACTTTTTTTCTTTACAATAGTCTCATGCAACTCTTCAGCTAAATGAATATCTACCTTACGTAAAAGTTCAATATTTTTTGTAATAGTATCAAACCAATTTTCTGCTGTAGTATTAGCAAAGAAGTTATTACTTAAAATGTTTAATGCTTTAATAGCAGGTGAGTCATTTACCTTGATGATTTTATCGAGTTGTTTTACCTCTCTACCTTGTTTAATAGCATCTACTATAGAGTTAAGTCCATCGTGGTACTTGTTAAATACTAATTTCACATCAGCTAAAAGCTTTTTTTCCTCTGTTGAGACATTTTTTAAACCCTCATACTCAGAGATAAGCTTCATTAAGTCTGAGTAGTTTTTATTGACTCGTCCTTCATACTTGCTATTACCACGTATTACATAGTTTTTAAAGTTGTGAATAAAACCTCCATAACCTACTACCTCTTTCATCTTAGAAACAATCATTTTTTTCTTATTTGAGTAGATTAATACATTACGTACTCTATCTAGTTCATCAACATAAGGACCCTTTAGAGTCTGTTGATAAAATCTATATGACTCCTCTGTAGTAAACTGTCTGAAACTCTCTAAAAAGCTATCTTGAGCAGAGAGCAAGTTGTTAAACTCTATCTGTTTTTCTGGAGCAAAATTTCCAACAACTAAGGCACCAACACCAATTGCTCTCTCTATCCCTCTTTTCTCTTTTGCTAGTAAAAAGTTTGAATATGCAACTAACTCTTTAGTCACCTTTGGAGATTGTGAAACTTTTGAAACTTCTACAATATTAGTAATAAGGAGCGAGTTTAAGTTTGAGTAGTATTTAATTGCATTATTTATACTAATAGAACTAGAATCAACTTTTTGTCTAATTACTTTCATCTGCTCTAAACTACTGAGTGCTTTTTGCATAGATAGCTCAGTATCTCTACTGATTGATGCTACATCCCCTGATGCAATAGTAGTTCTGAATTTTTGAATATTTTCATCCGTAATTTTTCTCTGTTTAACTAATTCACTGAGTGTTTTTTGTTCTTTCTTACTAATATACTTAGCAACAATACCTCTCTCTTTTTGTGTTTCATGTAGAAGATTAGAAACTTCTAACGAGAGCTCTACTCCAAACTCTAAAGTTTTTAGAGAAGTATACTCCGCAGTGTCATTTACAATAGATTTCCCTGATACAATGAGTAAAGAGAGGACAAATATGCCCGTCATCGCAAAGAGTTTTACTTTTATCGATATATTTTTGAACATAATCCCACCTTTAACAATCTAAACTATAGATTTACTGAAATTTTACATGATTACAACTTAAAAATCATATAATTCTTATAAATTTGCTATAATTCTGTTCTTAATAATAAATGTAAGAGTCTGTTATTAAAGTTTAAAAAAGGACTCATAAATGTATGAAATTCCAAATGGTAAGTACAAAGCTTATCCCCAGATAGATTTGCCAACTCGCGAGTGGCCCACAAAAACTATTACAACTGCTCCAGCTTGGTGTAGTGTTGACTTAAGAGATGGAAATCAAGCTCTAATCAACCCTATGTCAATGGAGAAAAAACTTGAACTTTTCAGACTCTTACTCAAACTAGGCTTCAAAGAAATCGAAGTTGGTTTTCCATCTGCTTCTAAGGTAGAGTTTGATTTTCTACGCCGTTTAGTAGATGATAACTTAATCCCTGATGATGTAACAGTGCAAGTCTTAGTTCAAGCTCGTGAGCACTTAATTGCTAAGAGTTTTCAAGCACTTAAAGGTGTCAAAAAAGCAACTGTTCATCTTTATAACTCAACTTCTGTTGCACAAAGAAAGATAGTCTTTGGTAAAACTAAAGAGGAGATCATCGCACTTGCTATAGAGGGTGTAAATCTTGTCAAGAAGTATGAAAAAGAGCATGATGGGAAGATATTCTTAGAGTACTCACCTGAGAGTTTTACAGGAACAGAGTTAGAGTTTTCAGCTCAAATTTGTAATGCTGTAACTGCTTGCTGGGGTATTAGTGAGAGTCGTAAGGTAATCATCAACTTACCATCAACAGTAGAGATGGCAACACCAAACATCTATGCAGACCAGATAGAGTGGATGGCTCAAAATTTAGATAACCGTGCTGATGTTATCATCTCAACTCATACACATAACGATAGAGGAACTTCTGTAGCTGCAACAGAGTTAGCACTTTTAGCAGGTGCCGATAGAGTTGAGGGAACACTTTTGAGTAACGGTGAGAGAACTGGAAATGTTGACATCATTACACTAGCTTTAAACATGACAACTCAAGGAGTAGATTCAAAATTGAACTTTACTGATATAGATGAAGTGCTTGATGTAGTTGAGAGATGTACAGAGATGGACACCCATGCTCGTCATCCCTATGTTGGAGAACTTGTATACACTGCGTTTTCTGGCTCACACCAAGATGCTATAAACAAGGGTCTAGCACATCAAAAAGCTAAAGAGGATGCCTTTTGGGAAGTTCCATACTTACCAATTGATCCTGCTGATGTTGGTCGTAGCTATGAGTCTATAATTCGTATTAACTCTCAGTCTGGTAAAGGTGGAGTTGCTTATATTTTAGAAAAAAACTATGGTTATATCTTACCAAAAACTATGCATCCGGAGTTTGGTCGTATCGTCCAAGCTATTACTGATGTTGAGGGAAGAGTTCTGGAGTCTAAAGAGATTTATGAAACATTTCAAAAGACATACTTTACTAATGAAGAGCATATCTCATTTGTAAATGCGAACCTCTCTTCAAAAGATTCTATCTCATACTCTAAGATTACTTATAAGCTAGATGATAAAGAGATAACAGTAAGTGGTGAGGGAAATGGTCCGATTGACGCTTGTAAAAACGCACTTATGAAAGATTATAAAAAGAACTTTAGTATAAAGTCTTACTCAGAGCACTCTTGTGGAGATAAAAGCTCTGCAAAAGCTATAGCCTATATTGAAATACAAACAGAGGGTAAACCCTCAACCTTTGGTGTTGGCTCAGACAACAACATCACCATAGCTTCTATAAAAGCTATGTTTTGTGCTCTTAATAGAGCTAATTAATACTAAAAATCTTTACCATAGTAGCTCCTCTTGTGAACTTTCAACTTGTTCAACTCGTGGGGGCTTAGATATATCACTAAAGTACTCTTTCTTACCATCTATATCTACTTCAACAATACCCTCTATCTCCTCAAACTTTCTTGGAACTTGAGGGTATAAGTTTAAAACTCTCTCGTAAAAATGTCTAAACGCAGGTCCAGCTATTCTTCCACCTGTTTCACGTCTATACATAGGAGTATTGTCATCATTTCCAAACCATACAACAGTCTCTATGCTTGGAGAGTATCCTGCCAGCCAACCATCAATATTTGAATTTGTTGTTCCTGTTTTAGCGGCAAGTTCTAAGTTTCGCATACGAACACCTCTGGCTGTACCTCTGTTTACTACGTCTCTCATAATAGTCATCATGATATAGGCTTGAGTTGGTTCTGATGTTCTATATCGCTTATCTTGTTTCTCATATATTGTCTTACTCTTTTGTTCTATACTCAAGATAAGATGAGGCTCTACCTGCTCTCCATTGTTTGCAAACGATGTATAAAATTTTGCAAGTTGTAAAGGGGACATTGACATTGTTCCAAGAGAGATTGAAAGGTCATTTGGTATATCAGAGATACCAAACTTTTTGAGTTTACTTATAAGTTGTCTCAGACCAATTTCATTTACTAGATTAATCGTTGCAAGATTTTTAGAGTGAATCAGTGCATCTCTTAATGAGACTAAACCCTTATAATTATGTCCATAATTATTTGGTCTCCATTTCATCTCTTCACCATCTTTTTTATACTTATAAGTCTTTGCGATATCGACAAGTTGAGTAGCACCAGAAAAACCTAAATCGATGGCAATCTGATAGATAAATGGCTTAAACGCAGAGCCTGGTTGACGACGACCCTGAGTTGCACGGTTATAAGAGCTTAACTTATAATCAACACTTCCAACTAGAGCTAAGATATCCCCAGTAGCCGACTCAAGTGATACTAATGCACCATTTAACTTACTCGTGTTTATATCTTCTATCTCTACTTTTTTACGCGCTTTTATCTTCTCTTGTTCTTTTGCCTTGTATCCCTCTATACGTTCTAAAGACTTATCATATGCTAGTTTAAGAGAGTCTCGACCAGCTTCTTGTAGACCTAAATCTATACTCGTATATATCTCATATCCACCCTGTCTTAAGTCTTTTATACCTAAGCCTCTAAACCTACGTGCCACTTCATCAACTATAAAAGGTGCTCTGTTTTGAGTTAAAGTATCATTATAGACTGTTGGAAGTTCTGCTAAGGCATTTTTATATTGATTGTTATCTATCCAGCCAAGAACATGCATACGTTCTATTACTCTGTTTCCTCTGCCCATAGACATCTCATAGTTTTTTGTAGGTGCATAAGTGCTAGGTGCCTTTGGAAGTCCTACTAAAATTGCCATCTCTTTAAGTGTTAGGTCGTTTAACTCTTTATGAAAGTAACCATCAGCAGCCGTTTTTATACCATAATAGCCATGACCATAATATATCTCGTTTAAGTAGCGCTCTAGTATCTCTTCTTTTGTAAGGACCTGTTCTATTTTGATGGCAAATATCGCCTCTTTTATCTTACGAGAGAGTTTTTTCTCTCTTGTAAGCAGGACATTTTTTACTAACTGTTGTGTAATTGTACTTGCACCCTCAACAGCTTTTCCTGCACGAACAACCTTGATAGCAGCACGAAAAATTGCATCAATATTTATACCAGGATGCTCAAAAAATGTAGTATCTTCAATGGCAACAAGTGCTTCAATAATTCTAGGAGGAATCTCTTCAAATGATGCATAATATCTATGCTTTTTATCAAACACATTTGCGATTTTATCGCCATTTCTATCATAGATTCTACTTGTTACAGATGGCTTGTACTCTACTAAAGCAGAAACATCATAATCATACTTTAGTAGATAGTATCCAACCAAAACAAAAGGAGATAACAACCCTAAGATGAAAAGACTTATTACTATTTTTTTTATCATATTCTAAATTTCCTATTTGCAAAATTTGCTTCTATTAATGTTCTTGTATATTCCTGTTTTGGAGCATCTAAGACTTCACTCATCAAACCACTCTCAACTACTACTCCATTTTTTATAACACAGATATCCTCACACAAGTTTCGTGCAGAAGAGATGTCATGTGTCACAAAAAGCATCTTAAAACCCTCTTCTTTTTGAAGTCTTTGAAGTAAATCTATGATGATTATCTTCGTCTGCGGATCAAGTGCAGTTGTAGGCTCATCAAGAAGTAGTAACGAAGGAGAAGACTCTAAAGCCATCGCTATAACTACACGCTGAAGTTGTCCTCCTGAAAGCTCTGGGGGAAATCTCTCAAGAAGTAAAACATCTAGGTCAACCCTCTTAAACAGCTCTTGAACTCTCTCATTTGAACTAAAAAACTGTTTTCTTATCTTTGTTAATGGAGAGAGTGCTGTAAAAGGATTCTGTGGCACAAAGGTCACACTTCTCCCAGCTACTAACTCATACTCTGAGTCATAATCCAACTCACATTTCATACTCGATGGCAACATCTGCAAAAGTGCTTTAAGTGAAAGACTCTTACCACTTCCACTCTGTCCAACAAGAGCTAAAGAAGAGTTTATCTTAAAACTAATGTCCACAAGTGTTATATCATCAAGCATGATTTGAAGTTTATTAACATTCATCAGATAATTTTAGCCAAAGTTTTACATAACTCTCTTAAGCTATCTTCGCTCTCTCCTAATCTCGCTATCACTCTGATAATAGCACGAGGTACAGTAGGCTGTCTTATCGCCCCTACTGCAAAGCCATTTTCAAGTAGTTTGGCTTTTATTTCCAAAACTTTTTTATTGTCATTTATCACTATTGGCACTATTAAAGCAGGTACACTCAGACCTAAAACCTCTTCAATTATCATCTGTCTGCGTTTTATCTGCTCATTGAGTAGCTCTGCGTTTAAGAGCATAAACCTGAGTGAATTGTGTGCTAAAAGTGTGTCATGTAAAGAGAGTGAAGTTGCGTAAATAATGGGCTTCGCACGGTTAATCAGATACTCAACAATATGCTCACTTGCAAGAATAAACGCACCAAAACTACCATAAGCTTTTCCAAGTGTTCCCATCTTAATATAGTTCTCTTTTATCTCTATATCATAGTAATCAAAAACACCCATAAGGTTTTTTCCTATAACTCCGCTACTATGAGCCTCGTCAACTATGAGCAGAGCATCAGCTTCATCAGCAATCTCAAAGACCTCTTTAGAACATAAGTCTCCGTCCATTGAGTAGATACCTTCTACTGCTATTATCCTGCGTTTTGCATCAGAGTTTTTGAGTAAAAAACGCAGCTCATTCATATCGTTATGTTTAAAGAAAACAACATTCATGCCCTTAAGATTTGAGGCTAAAACACCAGAAGCATGATAAAGTTCGTCCATAAATAGAGTATCACCCTTTCGTACAAGTGCTTCGATTAGTGCGATGTTTGCACTAAAGCCACTTCCAAGAACTACTCCTGCTTCAAAGCCATTTGCCTCACAGAGTGCATCTTCAAAATCTTTATGAATTTGATGATAGCCATTGACTAACATAGAGGCTTTTGAACTATGAATTTGGGCTGCGTTTAAACTCTCGCAAGTCTCTTTATAAAGCTTTTTGTTATGTGCTAAACCAAGGTAATCATTTGAAGCAAAATCTTTAAGAGCTGCGTTTAAGACCTCTCTTGTTCTATAGCGTCCTGCTTTTTTTAAGGCTTTAATCTCATTTGCATACTGCATCAAAGAAATCTTTTTAAAACTTCTACACTCAGTCCCATAGCAGTACTCTCATACCCTCGAACCTCTTTGATATATGACTTACAAAAGCCCTCAACCATACATGCACCAGCCTTACCTCTCCACTCCCCACTCTCTAAATATCTCTCCAAGTCATCCAAATCAAAGCTATCAAAAATATAGTCAGTTTGACTAATATCTATCACTTGTTTCTCTTTAGAGTGGTAAATCATACAGGTAACTATGCTTGTAATATTTCCACTTTGTGTCATTAAAATATTACGAGCATCGTCAACACATTTTGCTTTACGGAGGATTTGATTTTGGCTTGTTACGACTGTGTCCCCAACTAGAAGGGGCATATCTTCATAACCAAACGCAGCCAAATTAGCCTTGTACTTACCAAGTGTCGCCTGATATACAAAGTTTTTTGGACTGCTTGCTATTATACTATCTTCATCAAAATCAACACTCTCTTGTTTAAATGCTATACCTGCGTTTTGGAGTAGCATTGCACGAGTTTGTGATGATGAGCAGAGTCTAAGCATTTCTAAGTGTAACACCTAAATAGATAGCGATAATACCTAAGGCAATATTTAGTGGAACCATATACTTACCAATTTTACTAAGTTTAGATTTTGCTCCGACTGTATCGCCTTTGAGAAGAGATTTATCTGCTTGAGAGCGAAAAAACATCATTGCTGCTAAATTTGCACTCATTATCATCCAGATTACTTCTTTGATATGCACAACATTATAAAGGTTCATAGCGTACTCGCTAATCACATTACCATTATCATCAACTGCTGCTGCACGAAAACCAAAAGATACTGCCATAATTACTGCTGTTATTATTAAGATAATCACAAAAGGAGTTACAATGTAAAAAAGTCTTTTTAGAGCATGAGAAACTCTCTCTAATCTATGAAGAGGATTCTCAATCTCAGTAAATGAGTTATGAGCAGCATAGCGCATAGCAACCATACCACCAACCCAAACTACAGCAGATAAAATATGTAAAAATACTATTTCAGTTCCAAAGTTCCCAAAAAGTGTCATCATCATATCTTTCATTATGCAAGTGCCTCTGTTATAAATGCAAGTGCAGCCTCTTTGGCCTCAGGTAATTTTGAAGCATCTTTTCCACCAGCTTGAGCGAAGTCAGGACGACCACCGCCACCACCACCTAAAATAGGAGCAATTTTTTTAATCCAGTCACCAGCCTTAGCTGAGGCATCTTTGACTCCACAAGCTATTAAAACCTTGTCCCCTTTTACTTGAAAAAGCATTGCACAGAGTTTGTCGTTTTCATTTTTAAGAGCATCGATTTTCTCTTTTATATCACCAGTAGGATACTCTTCAATAACAACACTAACACCGTTAATATCACTAGCACTTACTTCTACTTTTGAAGACTCTTGTGCATCTTTAAGTTCTACTTTTAACTCTGCTATACTACCCTTCATACGAGAGATTCCAGCAAGGACATCAAGGTTTTTCACCTCACTCTCAACTTGCTTTAAAAGCATTCTCTGTTTTGTGAAGTGCTGATAAGCTGCGTTTCCACAAACTGCTTCAATACGTCTAACACCTGCTGAAACACCTGACTCTTTAGTGATGATAAATGAGCCAATATTTGCAGTGTTGCTAACATGAACCCCACCACAAAACTCAACCGAAGCATCTGCGAAGCTTACTACACGAACTTCATCCCCATATTTTTCACCAAACTGAGCTTTTGCTCCGCTGTTTTTTGCATCATCTATAGACATAACCTGAGTGTTTGTCTCAATGGCTCTCATGATTTCGTTGTTCACACGAGTCTCTATCTCTGCTAACTCTGAATGAGAAACTGCCTTAGGATGAGAGAAGTCAAAACGCAGGCGAGTTGCATCGTTAAGTGAACCTGCCTGTGAAATATGCTCTCCTAAAACATCAAAGAGTACAGCGTGTAAAAGGTGTGTCGCCGAGTGATGTTTAATGATTTCATTTCTTGAGTTATCTACTATGGCATCTACCACAGTTCCAACTTTTAAAGTTTTGCTCACTTCAATTTGGGAGAGACAAAGACCAAAAAACTTCTTAGTATCGAGTACTTTGGCAAAGCCTTCTAGCTCACCACAGTCACCAGTCTGACCACCTGACTCTGCATAAAAAGGAGTTGTATCTAAAAGAACCCAGCCCTTCTCTCCTGCGTTTAAGCTATCTGCATGTTTGTAAGACTCATTTAGAAGTGCTAAAACTTCTCCTGAGTGTTGTGTAAAGTCATAACCAACAAATGTATTCTCACCAAACTTTTCTAAAAGCTCTTTGAAGTCTCCATTTACTGCATCGTCCCCTGAACCTTTCCAAGCTGCCTTTGCCGAAGTTCTCTGATGTAACATCAACTCTTCAAACTTAGCACTATCAAGAGTCATATTATGACTTTTGAGCATATCTTCTGTGAGGTCAAGAGGAAAACCAAAAGTATCATAAAGTTTAAATGCAACCTCTCCACTAAAAGTACCCTTAGTCACTTTGAGTTCATCTTCAAAAAGAGCGATACCACGTTCAATAGTCTTAAAAAATCTTGCTTCTTCAAGCTCTATCTGCTCTTTTACAACCTCTGCTTTTGTCTTGAGATAATCATACTCGCCACCCATAATAGCGACAACAGTATCTACAAGTTTAAACATAAATGGCTGACGAAATCCTAGTAAGTAACCGTGACGAACAGCACGACGGAGGATTCTACGAAGAACATAACCACGTCCTTCGTTTGAGAAGTTGATACCCTGTGCTAAAAGAAATAGAGATGTTCTAATATGGTCAGCGATAACACGATACGAAGCACCACTCTCATACTCATACTCTTTACCTATAAGCTTCTCAACATTTTGAATGATTGGCATAAAAAGTGATGAGTCATAGTTTGAGGTCTTACCTTCTTTGATGGCTACAACACGTTCAAGTCCCATACCTGTATCGATAGAAGGGTGTGCAAGTGGGATTCTATCACCACCTTTTACCTTGACTTCATACTGCATAAAAACAAGATTCCAGATTTCTAAAAATCTATCACCCTCTCCACCCATTCTGTCTTCAGGTCCAGAAAACTTCTCAGCACCTTGGTCATAGAAGATCTCTGAACATGGTCCACAAGGTCCTGTGTCACCCATCGTCCAGAAGTTGTCAGCATCTCCAAGACGCATAATTCTATCTGCACTAATATGTTTTTTCCATATCTCTTCTGCCTCATCATCTGAGTCATGAACAGTTACCCATAGCTTCTCTACATCAAGTTTCATCACCTCAGTGATAAACTCCCAAGCATAAGCGATAGCCTCTTCTTTGAAGTAGTCTCCAAAAGAGAAGTTTCCCATCATCTCAAAAAAAGTATGGTGTCTAGCAGTATGTCCAACATTTTCAAGGTCATTGTGTTTTCCACCAGCTCTTAAACATGTTTGGCATGAAGTGGCTCTTGGGTTTGAAGGTCGAGGAATTTCACCCGTGAAAATCGACTTAAAAGGAACCATCCCTGCGTTGTTAAAAAGAAGAGTTGCATCTTCAGGCACAAGTGGCGCTGAAGCGACTCTGTTATGTTGTTTTGATTCAAAAAATTTTAGGTATTCTTCTCTAATATCCATAGTTACGTCTCTTATATAAAATTACGCGATTATATCTAAAAAGTAGTAAAATTCTGGTTATTTAAAAGCTGTTTTCGTCGAGTATGACTATGTTAGGGTAATTTTTTATAAAAATGTCTGCTGCAATTCCATTTTCATAAGAGATAAGGTTTCTATTCTTATCTAAAATCGGGGTAGTTTTATAACCACAAGAGGGAGATTTTGACTTTAAAACGATGGCATCAACCTCTCTGTTTTGAGCACAAAAAGTCTCTATTTCATTCTCTAAACGCAGGCTAACATCTCTCTGCGTTTCATCTGTAATAATTCTATTTTTACCATCAATTTTGATTACACTTATTCTCTCTCGAGGTGTTCCAAAAAGAGGAGCTTCTGGACAAAAAGGAATGATTTCGTACTCTTTAAAAGCTTCTATTACTGCGTTTATCTCTTTAGTTTTTCCATCATAACGACAGAACTCTCCTAGAATACAAGCAGAGATGATTACCTTTTTTTTACCCACTAGCAGATAACTACTGACTTAATTTCTGTCATCTCTTCAATAGCAAAACGAGGACCTTCACGCCCTACTCCACTTAGTTTTACACCACCATAAGGCTGTATGTCAAAACGCAGGGTTGGCATATCATTTATGATGATTCCACCTGCATCAAGTTCTGAGATTGCACGTTTCACAAGGCTTAAATCATTGGTAAAAACTGAGGACTGTAAACCATAAGGAGAGTTGTTCATCTTAGGCATAGCATCATCAAAGTTTGCTACTTTTACAAGAGAGACTATCGGTGCAAAAACCTCTTCACATACTATCGCCATCTCATCAGTAACATTTGCCATCACACAAGGATGAAACATTCTTCCCTCGCGTTTTGGAGGAAGAAGTGGAGTTGCACCCTCTTCTATAGCAGACTCAATCCATCCCATAGCACGAATTGCAGCCTCGTCATCTATAAGTGGACCCATAAATGTCTCATCATCATAGGGACTTCCAACTACAAGTTTTTTTGTTTCTTGCGCCATTTTTAAGGCAAATTCATCATATATGTCTGCGTTTACATAGATACGTTGTAGTGATATACAGACCTGTCCAGAGTTTACAAATGCCCCGAGTGCACAACGAGAAGCTGCTAAGTCTAAGTCCGCAGTTGAAGATACATAAGTGGCTGCGTTTCCACCAAGTTCTAAACTTACTTTTTTGATACCTGCGTTTTTTGTGATGATGTTTCCAACAGGTACTGAACCCGTAAAAGAGATAACGCGAGGAATATCAGAAGTGATAAGAGCCGAACCAACCTCAGCATCTCCATATACAACGGAGAGTGCATTTGGTATTGCAAACTCACTCTCTATAAAAAGTTTTGCAAACTTATAAGCAGTCAAAGGAGCTTCTGGAGTTGGCTTTAGGACAACTGCATTTCCAGCTACTAGAGCAGGTGCAAGTTTATGTGCCACGAGATTAAGAGGAAAGTTAAAAGGAGTGATTGCTACGACAACACCAGCACTCTCGCGAGTAAAAAACGCAGTCGTTTTTTTACCACTAGGCATTGCATCGGTGTTGATAGTCTCACCATGCATAGTTCGCATAGTCTCAGCAGAGAGTGTCACAGTCTCGATACAACGATCAACTTCTATGCGAGCGTAAGTGATAGGCTTACCAACTTCATCCGTAAGAGTCTGTGCTATGTCTTCTCTGTTTTCACGAAGTTTTGATGCTACATCAAGTAACCAAGAGCATCTCTGAGAGAGTGTTGAAGCACGAGTAGCCACTGTTGCCTCTTGCGCAATTTTAAGAGCTTTTTTAGCATCATCGGCGGTACATATTGGAGCCATTGAAACCACTTTACCACTGTATGGGCTTACTCTTTGAGTGTTTGTATCTGTAACGGCTTCTTGTGAACCAAAAAATATTTTTGCTTGCATAAAATCTCCCTAATTATTAGAAGAATTATAGCATTTTATGATTAAAAATAGTATCCAATTTGCAGACTTAACCTCTCATGTTTTCCCATCAGATGAAACGCAGTAAGAGAATCAGATGAGGGTTTCACATAACGGTAGTCAAGATTTATTTTAAGTGTCTCAAACACTCTTGTCTCATACTCAACATAGTATACCTGTTCATCATAATCAAGGTCTAAGATAGTTCCACCCACGATACTTGCATCATTTGCATCATTGAAAGTATATCGTGCACCTAAGAAAAGGTCATTTTGAAAAAGTTCTAGTAGTTCTAAATCGCTGCGTTTACTCTTATCGAAGATGCCGTACTTGTAGTACTCCACAAGAAGTCCCAAGTCAGCTTCATCATAAAACTGGGTAAGAGTATGCTCAACTCCAAGCCCTATGTGATAGTAGTCTGAAATCTTATCATCACTTATAACATCTGCATAAACTGCTTCTAGTTTGAGAAGTGTTGCACCTACTACAAGGGTGTTGTAAGTTGAGAGTTTATTCACAAGATAAGCATTTTCTTCTGTCTCTATCTCAGTACCTCCTGCGTTTAGTCCTGCTGTATAGTACCTCTGAGAGTCATAACCATTTTCAAATATCACTGCATAATCAAGGGCATATTCTGTATCTGTTGAAGCTGCATATTTTAGATAAATACTTGGTCTGTTTTTCCCCTCTTGTGTTTTAAGAGTCTCTGTATAGACATAAGCAAAGCCATTTACACTCTCTGGAAAGTAGTAGTAGACATAAGGAAGTGCAGACATTTCACGGGCTTGTTCATACATCTTCACGATAGCTGTAATCTCACCACTCTCAGTATAATGCGAAAAAGAGACATTCCAAACACCTAACTTGTCCATATCAAAAGGGTCATCACGAAGCTCATCTGGGTTAAAACCATCAGTAATATTTCGTACCTCTAAGGCACCCCAAAAACGCACATTTTTTCCAAACAAAATCTGGTCATCATCAAAATCAAATTTTGCATAAAACTCATCTAAACGCAGGTAAGTTCTGTTGTTATGTTCTTCTACAGATTGTAAGTCATAGTAATCTTGTTGTGCTTTGAACTTACTCTGGAGAGTGAACTCATCTTTAGCATAAGCTATTTCAAGGATGGCTGCTGTTGTTATATTGTTTTGGTGTTTTTTCTGAGGTAAACGCAGGTATGTTTGTGCCCTAAGGTCTATATGCCCTTGCAGACTTACATCATCAAGAATAGAACTTTTTTGTATCTTAGCTTCTGCATAAGTTATACTTACTAAAAGAGGCAGTAAAAGTAGAAATTTCATCATTAAATTTGACCTAGTAATAATATTTTTTATATCCTAGCATCAGATTGTAATATTTTCAACAATCTGTACTGACTTTGGAGTCACGATTACTGCATCAAACATATAATCTACTTCGAGTCCATTTTTCTTTATGTAAACAGCGGCTGTTTTGATAAGTCTTGAGAGTTTTTTTGGTGTAATATTTTGGATAGCTAGTTCAAAATCTAAACCACTTTTCACCTCAACAAAATGTACTGCTTCATCTTTTAGTGCTATGATATCTATCTCTCCAAACCTTGAGTAGAAGTTTCTCTCTATAATTTGGTATCCATTGTTTTTTAGAAAATCTGCCGCCCTATCTTCTGCTAAATTTCCCTTAGCTCTACTCATAAGTCCTCCATTCTAACTCAAATATTTAAGAGTAGTTTTATAAGTAATAGCTATACTTAAAGTAGAAAATAAAAGGCTTTATTATGTTAAAATTTATTACCATCTCTTTTACCCTTGTAACTCTTCTTAGTAGTTTAGCACAAGCCGATATAGAAGAAGCTAAAGAGCTTTTTAATGAAGCCAAGTGTATGAAATGTCACACACCAAATCATTTTAAACATAAAGAAGATAAGGTGAGTAACTTCCATAAACTACACAAGAGTGTCACTGCCTGTGCACTAAACACAGGAGCTGGATGGTTTGATGATGAAACAAAAGATGTTAGTAGATACTTAAATAAAAAGTACTACAAGTACGAAGAGATTGCAGAAGATAACTAGCAGTTAATCACTTCTACTTTTATAGTCTTAAACGCAGCCGTTAAGATGACTTCATCTGCTGCATCACCAAAGAGTGCATTGATTCTTGAACTTGCATGATGAAATGTTGCAAAAAGAGTTTTTGGTTGTACCTTGTCCGTAATCTTTATAGTCAGTGGATTTGTCTCTCCAAACTCACTTTTAAGAAT
>Ga0256824_10000350_pt1 | contig 17537 bp, 16 predicted proteins | sample CV67metaG_FD_191570 | JGI IMG/M metagenome (GOLD analysis project Ga0256824, IMG submission 191570) | Hydrothermal vent microbial communities from East Pacific Rise, Pacific Ocean - CV67 | ecosystem: Environmental > Aquatic > Marine > Hydrothermal vents | place: Pacific Ocean: East Pacific Rise...
GCTACAGCTGTAGCATTAAAAAAATAAATATAAAGGGAGACAGGAGCGTGGAAATGAAAAGAATTGAAGCTGATACATTAGAAGAAGCCTACAGCAAGGCAGCCAAAGCGCTAGCATGTTCAGTAACAGAGATAAATTATGAAATAGTACAACATCCAAGCGTTGGGGTGATGGGACTATTTAAAAAGAGTGCAATTATTATTGCTGTAAAAAAGATTACTAAGGGTGAGAATCTTAATAAAGAAAAAGTTATAACCCCTAAATCTATAGAAGTTACACCGACTATAGATGAAGAGGAAAATCAAGAAAAGGTTATTGAATCTAATGATTCAATATCTACTGAAGGAAATAGCAGTAAGATTGATAATGTAGAAAGTTTATTACAAGAAAAAGATGAAATTATAGATAATTTTTTTACCGAAGATCGGAAAAAAATTGAACCTAAAAAAGTAAGTACAAAAAAGCCTAAAGTAGAGAAAGTTCTTCCTAAAGAGGATAATTTAGAAGAGAGTTCTAGCGATTTAGAGTTTGATGATGATAGAGAAAAACCTGAAAATAGAAAGATGTCTCTTGAAATAGAAGAGAAGATTCAAAAGCTTATGAGTGTAGCATGTTTTGAGATAGATACAGTGGAAGTAGATGTATTTAATGGAATTGCTCATATCTTTGTTGATGGTGAAGATGCAGCTCTTTTAATTGGTAAGGAGGGGTATCGTTATAATGCACTCTCTTATATGCTGTTTAACTGGATTAATGCTCATTATAATCTTTATATCAAATTGGAAATTGCTGAGTTTATTCAGGCTCAAGAGGAGATGATAGAGAATTATCTTAAACCGATTGCAGAACATATTATTGAACATGGAAAAGGTAAAACAAAACCTTTAGATGGTATTTTGGTGCAAATTGCCTTGGAAAAACTTCGTGCGATGTTCCCAAATAAGTATATTGCTATTAAAACAGGTAAAGATGGTAAAAAGTTTATTATCATAAACAATTTTAATAGTAAAAAACACGTTTAGTCTGTTATGTCTAATTCAACCATAGCAGCTATTGCTACGGCAACAGGTATATCTTCTATATCTATTATTCGAGTAAGTGGCGACTTAGCCCTTACTCTTGCTAAAAAAATTTCTAAAAAAGAAAATATAGAACTTCGTTATGCTCATTTAACCTCTCTTTATAACAAAGAAAATCATCTGATTGACCATGCTATTCTTATCTATTTTAAAAATCCACATTCCTTTACAGGGGAAGATATTGTAGAGTTTCAGTGTCATGGGGGGATGATAGTGGCACAAGAGATTTTAGAAACACTTTTGGCTCATGGGGCTGTACTTGCTGAACCAGGGGAGTTTTCAAAACGGGCTTTTTTAAATGGAAAAATAGATTTAACCAAAGCAGAAGCGATTGCAAAACTAATAGAAGCAAAATCGGTAGATGCAGCCAAAATTTTAGCAAAACAGTTAAAAGGTGATTTAAAAAACTTTATTGATGAAAGTAGGGAGGCGATGCTTCGTGCTACTGCTTATTCTGAAGTGATGATTGACTATGCTGAAGAGGATATACCTGAGGATATTTTAAATAATATTGTCACTCAGTTAGATGCTTTGGTTTTGAAAATAGAAAAGATAGTTGATGCAAGTCATAGAAGAAAAGGGTTGATAGAGGGTTTTAGGGTTGCCATTATAGGTAAACCAAATGTGGGTAAGAGTTCTTTACTTAATGGGCTTCTCTCTTATGAACGTGCTATTGTTAGTGATATCGCAGGGACAACCCGTGATACGATAGAGGAGCAGGTGAGAATTGGTTCACATATTATTCGACTGATAGATACAGCAGGGATTCGTGATGCACGTGATAATATAGAAAAAATAGGGGTAGAACGCTCTTTGGCATCGGTAGAGGATGCTGATGTTGTGATTGCTTTGTTTGATGCAAGTAGAGTGTTTGATGATGAAGATAACAAAATAGTTAAAATTTTAGATACTTTAGAAAATAAAGTAGTAATTGTTGCAGTCAATAAATCTGATTTAGAAAAAAAATTAGATTTAAACAAGCTTCAGAAGTACAACCCTTTAGGGGTGAGTGCAAAATATAACTTTAAAGAGTTGACCAAAAATTTACAGAGCTATTTTGATTCAATTGGACAAGATGAAGAGTTAATGTTAATCTCTACACGTCAAATTGAAGCTGTAGAAAAGACACGAAAATCTATATTAGAGGCTAAAATTCCTCTCCTTTCAGGAGAGTTGGAATTCTTTTCTTATCACTTACAAGATGCCATTACAGCATTGAGTTCTATTTCAAAACCTTATGATTCTGAAGAAATTTTAGATAAAATGTTTGGAGAGTTTTGTCTAGGAAAATAATTATCAACAAAGGAATTTCATGTTTAATCAACAAATAAAGTATACATTACTAGGATTAACGGTTTTAAGTTTATCTGCTTGTAATCAACGAACCATCATTCTTCAACCAGGGGTAAACACCCAACCTCAACAAGAAACCCAACGAACTTATAGGGTAGATAGACCCATTATTCAAGAAGAGATTTTAATTACACAAGAACCAGAGGTTGTCAAAGTACCTGAAGTTAAAAAAGCTCCTGTCATTAAAAAAGAACCAGAGGTTAATGCTAATAGAAGAGTTGTTGTTCCTCAAAATAATCCATCATTAGGGACAACTGAAACAGTAATTTCGGTAGAAGATCCAACCGCTCAGTTAGAAGAACCTATGACTCCTGTAAATATGGGGAAAATGGAAAGAATAGATTTCCCTATAGATGAATATAATCAGATTAAAAAAATAGGTAGAAGCACAGTTAAGGGCTCAATTTATGTAGAAAACAGCCACAATAGCCAAAAAATTATGGGACAGAATGTAAAACTTTATTTGAATCCTCTCACTTCATATTCTAAACAGTGGTATGAAGAGAGTTATTTGGGTGGTTATAAAATGGGTAAGTCTGACCCTAGACTTTTTAACTATTTAAAATTTACAATGTCAGATGGAAATGGAAAGTTTAACTTTTTTGGGATAGCTCCAGGAAGTTATTATTTGGTTGGAACAGTTAAGTGTGCTGAGGAGTGTGGTTATTCAAAACCTACAACCATCCGTTTGGTTGAAGAGGTAACTGTGGGACGTGGTACAAGTAGGGTAGATTTAATGAAAAATGTTCCTTAAAAGGAATTTTTTCATTAGAGTTCTTGCAAAACTAGGAAACGATGGCTTTAGCCTCGTCTTGTTCGGGGCTGAAGCCTCCGATTCCAAAGAGTTTTGCAAATGATGAAGATTTTACCTTTTTGGGTAACTCTCTTCTAATGCCTGATATAATTCTTCAGGGCTAATATCACTTTTTTCTTTTAATAATGTTTGCATCACAACATTGTCTTCTTCTCCATTCCACACTTTAATATATGAACCATCTTTGTATCCATGATTTTGTCTAAATTTGTTTAAAATATTTTTACCAATATAAAGTTCATAGAGTTCTGGAAGTTTCAAGTTTAGTTTTGAAGAGATGGTTAAAAAAGAGATAACTAAATCATCAATATTATCATTACAAAAAAGTATTTTAATCATCTCTTCAACAAGAGCTATCTGTTCATAGCTATCAAGCTCTTCACTTTTATCACTTTGTTGAAACAGTTCAAACCCTTCCATTTTAGAAACAGCCATAGCAATATCTTCTATAGAGCCTAGATTTTCTATTTTATAGAGACGTAACGCTTCTGACATAACAAAGTGCCAAATATCAACGATTTCTATTTTAATATTTTCATAGTCAGGTTGGGCATCTATGTTTTTCCAATGTTTCCAAGGATAAGACTCAATCAACTCAGCAGCTTCAAGATAAATACAACGTCTCCAATCAATTATTTTACCATTTTTAGTTGTTCCATTCTCCCAATCTAATCCATTGGTGGCATCATTTAGCTCTTGTTGAAGATTTAACATTTGTAAGATTTTATTCATCTATTTCCTCTTTTTTTAATTATTTGCGTATTGTATCTGCTTTATTATTTAAGTTTTGTAATAAAAGCATTTTTTAATATCTTGTTGTCTGGATACTTTTTTCTTAATGTTCGGAGCTCATTTTTTGCTTCATTATAGTTTATAAAGTAACCAATAAAAAGTTTATAAATGGTTTCTCCATTGACTATAAAATCTCGTTGAATCAGTGTATTTGGTATTTGATTCATTTGGGTGTAAAGTGTGTCTAAGCTACTTTTTTGTTTAAATGTTCCCAGCTGTAAAGAAAAATAGACAGTTTGTTGTTGTTTATTCTCTTTGGCTTGTGTATCTTTAGTCATAACCTGAGTACTCGAAGCAATAACAACATCCGTGATTGGTTTTAAAATGGCTTTTTTCTTAGGGATTTCTCTAGGAGCTATAGAGGAGATAATTGTTTTATTGAGTGCTAAATCTTTAAAGCATTTTTCTTTAGAGATATTTTTAATATTGACTCTTTTCCATGAAGCTTTTTGTTCTATAATTGGCTTATAGGGACTTTCCCATATTTTTGTTTCCTCTGTATTGTCAAGATTGTTAAATCTTAATTGAAGAGATTCTCTTAAAAAACAAATCTCTAAGTCTTCAAAAGTACCATGATTTCCCTCCTCTTTAGGGAGTTTGATCTGTTGCCATTTTATCCCATTTTTACTGTAGTAAAGTAGAGGAGAGACACCTTCTATCATCCATAATGCATGAATCCAAATTCCACCATAAGGGTCTCGCAAAACATTTTGAATCTCTGCTTCTATCTTATGGTTTATAATTTGCCACTTGTGTTTATTTTCAACAATAATAGGAATATTGGTATATCCATGAGAGTAAAGAGAATCTGTTCTTTCAAGATGAGAAAAAAGAAGTACACGATTGGTATCAAGTGTAAAGTAATTATCAAAGCTTAATGTTCTTTCTTTATTACAGCCTTGGGCTGAAAGCTTTTGACATAGTTGTGTTTGAATATTGTTTGGGACAAGTATATCTTTAATTTCTCCATAAATGAGTTGGGTAGAAAGGAGAGAAAGTATTAAAGTATGTAAGGGTTTCATGTTAGCTCCTTGTTCATGAGATTAAGGGGGTGCTTATATCGTGCCACCATTATAACTTGTTTATTTTAATCTAGAAATATTTATATTGTTTTCAACCCAAATTTAGTACTTTTTTACTAGAATAATGTTCTTAAAAATCTCCCATATATAGGAATAATAAAGCATGTCACAACCATTAGAAAACTTAGATGAAGTATTAAAAACACATAAACTTAGTCAAATTGAGTATAGTCATATACTAGAAATCTTAGATGGCAGACATCCAAACATTGTTGAGCTTGGAATATTCTCTGCTATGTGGTCTGAACACTGTTCTTATAAGTCAAGTAAAAAGTACTTAAATGGCTTTCCAACCAAAGCTCCATGGGTTATCCAAGGTCCAGGTGAAAATGCTGGTGTTATTGATATTGGTGATGGTATGGCAGCTGTTTTTAAAATGGAGTCACACAATCACCCCTCTTTTATAGAACCTTATCAGGGTGCTGCGACTGGTGTTGGAGGAATCTTAAGAGATGTCTTTACCATGGGTGCTAGACCTGTAGCAAATATGAATGCTTTACGTTTTGGAAACATTGTTAACCAAGACAATACATCAAAATACCAAAGACACTTGGTTAAAGGTGTAACCGAGGGTATTGGTGGTTATGGAAACTGTATGGGTGTCCCAACCATTGGTGGTGAAGTTTCATTTGATGAATCCTATAATGGAAACATTTTGGTGAATGCTTTTGCTTTAGGAATTTGTAAAGCAGATGAGATTTTCCTTGGTATTGCTGAAGGTGTTGGAAATACAGTGATGTATGTGGGTTCAAAAACAGGTCGTGATGGTTTGGGTGGGGCTGTTATGAGTTCTGATTCATTTACAGAAGAATCAAAATCATTACGCCCTACGGTTCAAGTGGGTGACCCATTTATTGAAAAACTTTTACTTGAAGCGTGTTTAGAACTTTTCAAAACCAAAGATGTAGTTATTGGAATTCAAGATATGGGTGCAGCAGGATTAACTTCATCTGCTTTTGAGATGGCAGGAAAGTCTGGTTCAGGGATGATTATGAACCTAGACCAAGTTCCTGCTCGTGAAGAGGGGATGACCCCTTATGACTTTATGCTTTCCGAATCACAAGAGCGTATGCTTGTTTGTGTTAAAAAAGGTAAAGAGCAAGAGGTTATTGATATCTTTGAAAAATGGGATTTGGATGTGGCTGTTATTGGTGAAGTAACCGATACAGGTCGTATGGAACTTACTTGGTATGGTGAAAAGGTATGTGATATGCCTATTGCCCCAGTGAGTGAAGAAGCACCTATTTTAGATAGACCCACAGCTAAACCAAAATATCTGGATGAGATTTCAGGAAAAACCATTGACTCCTATGAAAAAGTAGAGAATCAAGTAGCATTTGAAAAGCTTATCGGTTCTATGGAAGTGGTTGATAAAGCATGGATATATGACCAATATGATTCAATGGTACAGACCAATACAACCAAAGCTCCAGGCTCATTGGATGCTTCTTGTATTAGAATTAAAGAGAACGGTAAAGCATTGGCGATGAGTTCAGACTGTAATCCTCGTTATTGTTATATAGATCCTGAAAAAGGTGGTGCTTTAGCTGTTCTGGAATCAGGACGAAATGTTGCGATGTCAGGTGCTAGACCACTTTCTATTACTGACTGTTTAAACTTTGGTAATCCTGAAAACCCAGAAGTTATGTGGCAGTTTGCACAAGCTTGTGAAGGGATTAAAGAAGCATGTATTGCTCTTGATACACCTGTTGTTTCAGGAAATGTTTCCCTTTATAATGAAACGAATGGTGTTTCTGTTTTTCCTACACCTGCTATTGCTATGGTTGGACTGAATGAAGATGAAAACAGAGTATTGGCTTCATCGTTTCAAGGAGATGAAAACCATTTACTTCTTATAGGTGAAACCAAATCTGAGTTTGGTGGTTCTCTTTATATCAAAGAGTTGTTTGGTGAAACTTCTGGAACTTTGGCAGATATTGATTACACAAAAGAGCTTAGACTTTGGGAACTTGTTATTGAAGCAAATAAAAAAGGGTTACTTGAGTCAGCTAAAGATTTAAGTTCTGGTGGAATTGCTATCACTTTAGCTAAAATGTCAGCTGTATCAGGTAAAGGTGTGGTTGCAGGGATTAGACTTGAAGACAAACGAAGTATTTTTGACGAGTCACAAAGTAGAGCAATTTTAGAGGTTAGTAGTAAAGAAAATATGGAAGCCGTTGCTGATATGGCAAAGGGTCTTGGACTTAAAGTAGATATTATTGGTAAAGTTGGTGGAGATATAGTTAAGATTAATGATGTTAAAATGGATTTAGAAACTCTTAAAGAGAGATACTTTAAGAGCTTTAAAGAAGTAATAGAGCAAGATATCTAAAAAAGTATTATAAACCTCTTTTGTTTAGGGGTTTATGCACACTCATAAGCACCAGACTCTATATTGTAAATAGCTTCTTTCTCATTTTCACAATAGTGATTTGAAGTTGGAAGTGATTGGTTTAGTATTTTATTTTCAACTCTTTCAATAGGTTCGGCAATAATATATACTTCCTCCTCATATTCTAACTCTTCATTACTATTTGCAATGTATTTTGTATGTGCTAGGATAATAACATCATCTTGATATTCCTCTGATTCTTGATCTTGCAATAGATAGTTTGATGAGTCTAATGCTATATAATCAGAGTTTATATTTTCTGTAGTATCAATAAAATTAGTCTCTACAGGGATTGCTTCTACAGGTTGGGTTGTTCTAAAATGAATAACCTTTGTAGGAATATTTTTAGATGGAAATAGTTTTTTAAGGTCAACTTTACAATGAGATCCTGTACATGCTATATTTTGAGAAAATAAACTTGTGCTTAAAAGGACTGTTGATAAAAACGCTGAGAGTAAAAATTTCTTTTTCATATTGAACTTGCTCCTAAATACTTTTGTTACTACTATTATGGCTTATAAAATGTAAAAATGTATTAAGAATGTGATGAATTTGTGCTAATTTTATGTAAAAGTGACATTTTAGCCACTATTTTGAAAGAGTTTGAATATTAAAAAACAAAAGGTGATTTTATTTATATATGTTGTGTTTTAAATTATTTTTATAGATTGAAAAACGCTATTTTAAGGGATTTCAAAATTTTTCCAGTCTGTAATTTCATCAATTTGGGGGAATCCATCCAATATTTCTTGAGGCTGAAAATTGGGTTTGTATGCAAATGCTTTACACCCATCTACCCAATATCCAAGATAAATCCATGGTAGTTCTAATACTTTTGCCAATTCAATTTGATAGAGAAGAGAATACGTTCCTAAAGAGAGATTTGGATAGTCAGGGTCATAGTAAAAGTATATAGATGAGATTCCATCATCAAGTATATCAATTAAGTCAACGCCTATGAGAACATCATCTTTTATATAGAGTACCTCTTTACCAAAATCATGCGCACCCTCTACAAAGTTTTCTTTATATTCACGAGGTGAGATATTTCTATGAGACCAATCATCTTTTGTATGTTTAAAGGCATGGTATTTATTATATAGGTCGATATGTGCCTGAGAGAGTGTTGGTTTTTGAATAATAATTTTAGTCTCTTTGTTTCGTTTTATCGCTTTTTTTTGAGATTTACGTAAAATATAGTCATTAACATTGACTCTAATAGATTTACATTCATTACATCCGTTACATATTGGATGAAAATAGTAACATCCAAATCTACGCCATCCACGAGCAATGAGAACGCTATTGTAAGCTTGTGTTGCTTCTTCTATATGTTTGTAATTCATACGTACACTTTTATCTGCTAAGTAAGCACATTTATAGTCTAACATACAAAAATCTGTTGATAATGGAGCCGTATCTGTAAATATTGTGTCATTCATAAAGAGAATTTTACCTAAAAATTGCCAATTTATAGTAAAATTTGATTTAATTTTCTTTTTAAGGAGTTGGCTTGTTCCTTTATCAACCAACTAAGGGTTATGCTTACAATAGTGATTCTATCTTTCTGTATGATTTTGTTTCACAGTTTAAACCTAAAGGTACTTTGTTAGATGTGGGGTGTGGTGTTGGTATTATCTCACTATTGCTCTCCAGAGATTTTCAAATAGATACAACAATTATAGATAAACAAGAGAGTATGTTAAATTATGCAAAACTTAATTATGGACTCAATAACTTAAAGGTTCAAGCTATTCTTGGTGATTTTATTGAGTTTAAAGAGTTGGAAAAATTTGACTTTGTTGTTTCAAATCCCCCATTTTATGATGAAAATGTTGTTCAAAGTAAGGATATCCATCTAAATATAGCTCGATATGCCCATCATTTACCTATTTCTCAATTTATTGCCCAAGTTAAGAAAGTTTTGAAACCAAGAGGATATTTTATTTTTTGTTATGATGCAAAACAGATAGATAGACTGCTTCATGCGTTAAAAGAGAATAAGATTAATCCAGAGGTGTTACGTTTTGTCCATTCCAAAATAGATAGAGATTCAAAGTTGGTGATGATCTCGGCACGGATGAATTCAAAGGGATTAATGAAGATTATGCCTCCACTTATTGTCTTTGATATAGATAGCAATTATAATAAAGAAGCAGAAGATGCTTTTGATAAAGCTGAAACAAATAGTATAAAAGGAGATTTTTAGTTTGGAACAAAATATAATAAGTGAAGCAGGGTATGATTATAAGTTTGCACCCTCAGCTTGTGAAGAGTGTGGAGGTGCTTGTTGCACTGGTTCAAGTGGATTTATCTGGGCGAAATATGCTGAGATAGAAAAAATGGCAGAGTTTTTAGAGTTAACTATAGAAGAATTTGCTACAATGTATCTTAAAAAAGTAAAACATCGCTATTCATTGGTTGAAAAAAAACTTGATGAAAACAACTATGCGTGTATATTTTTTGATAATGGTTTAAAACAGTGTACAATATATTCTGTAAGACCACGCCAATGTCGAACCTTTCCATTTTGGGAGACATTTAAGAATAATAAAGAAGAGGTAAAAGAAGAGTGCCCAGGAATCATAGACGAAGTTATAAAATAACTGTTGCAATATCGGTACTTGCCACTTTAGCTATAGTGGGTTGTAATCGTTATGTACCAAACAGTACTGTTATTACAAAAGAAAATCTTGCTACTTATAATCCAGCTAATTTTTCAAATAAGAAAAATAAGACAACAAAAAGGACTTCTCTTAGAAATGAAGATGCTTTAATTGTAAAAGCAATTTGGTATGAGCAACAAGGTGATTATAAAAATAGTATGGCTTATTATGCTAAGTTGTATGAGTTAACTCAAAAAGATGAATATTTACTTAAAGAGTTATCGACATCACTTTATACAAAAGATGTATCAAAAAATCTTACTAAGTTAGAGATGTATGCCGAAAAACATTCTAAAAGTTTAGAAGTAACCCGATTATTACTCTCCACCTATTTAAAAGAGAAAAAGTTTGAAAAAGCGAAAGTGATAGCTCAAAGACTAATCTCAATATCGAGTTCCCCAGCAGATTATGAATTGGCTTCTAATGCTTATGTTTTTACAAGTGATTTTGCTGAATCTGTTAGACTTTTAACTTATGCTTACGATAAGACATTTAATGAAGATATCCTTTTAAAGATTACAACCATTACTGGAAATTATATGGGTGATATAGAGGGGACGATTCAGCGTTTAGAAAATCATAGGTTGTCTCAGGGGTGTAGTGAAAAAATTTGTTTGAGTTTGTTGGATATTTATACCCAACAGCGTAGAATTGATAAATTTATCCCTTTATATAAAGGTTTATATGAGGTAACACATAAACATATTTATGGTGAAAAACTTGTAGAAACTTATCTATATAAGAGAGATTATCAAAAATCAATAGATTTTTTACAGTCCGATTATAAAAATAATGAATTACTTTACGCTCTTTATATAGAGATGAAGGAGTATGCTAAAGCGAATGCATTGTCTAAAGTTTTGTTAAAAGAGACAAAAGATTCTAAATGGTATGCTGAATCAGCCATGGCTCTCTATGAAGGGGCATCCAATAAAAAAGATAAGAAAATGTTAGAAGAGGTTGTTGCTCAATTTGAAAAAGCTTTAAAAAATGGGGTTGAAAACAGTGTTTATTTGAACTATTATGGTTACACTTTAATAGACAATGAATTGGATGTTAAAAAAGGTTTTAAAATCATAGAAAAAGCGTTATCAAAAGAGCCTGAAAATACTTACTATTTAGATTCTTTGGCTTGGGGACATTATAAAATGGGTCAGTGTAAAGAGGCTTACTCTATTATGAAAAAAGTGGTAGACATTGAAGGTCTTGAAGAGAAAGAGTTGATTGAACATTGGTCAGCTATAGAGAGTAAATGTAAATAAAACAAAAAAAAGAAGAGGAAGAGAAGTTTGGCACAAATACTAGATGAAATCATAAAAAAAACGAAAGAAGATTTAGAGAAAAGAAAAGTTGATTATCCTTTAGAGTGGCTAGGACGCTCTTTGGCATATAACCCTTTTGTTCCTAAAGATATACACTCAGCATTAAAATCGACAGAGGAGAACCCTTATAGAATTATTGCTGAAGTAAAAAAAGCAAGTCCGAGTAAAGGGATAATAAGAGAAGATTTTGACCCAATGGTGATAGGTCAGGCTTATGAAAAGGGTGGGGCTGATTCTCTCTCTATTTTAACTGAACCACATTATTTTCAAGGAAATAAAGAGTATTTAGGTATGGTACGTCGTTATACCAGTATCCCTTTGCTCCGTAAAGATTTTATTGTCGATAAGTATCAACTTATTGAAGCTTTGGCTTATGGTGCTGATTATGTACTTTTAATCGCTACAGCATTAAGTCGTAAAGAGTTAAAAGAGCTATTAAACTATACACGACACTTAGGGATGGAAGCTTTGGTTGAGATTCATGATAAAAAAGATTTGACAAAAGCGATTTTTGCTGGAGCAGATATTATAGGGATTAACCATCGAAACTTAGAAACATTTGAGATGGATATGTCTTTAAGTGAGAGACTCATCCCCCTTATCCCAAATAACAAAATTATTGTGGCTGAAAGTGGTATCAATAACCATGAAACAGTCAAAGAGTTAAGTAAAATAGGGGCTGATGCCTTTTTAGTGGGTGAACATTTTATGCGTCAAGATGACATTACACAAGCCGTTAAAGATTTAAAGTACGGAAAGTAATCTTTTGACCACCATTGTTATAACAGGTTGTTCCACTGGAATAGGGCTAGAAACGGCTCTTTATTTAAAATCACAATCTCTCAATGTTTTTCCTACAGCTCGTCAGCTGGATGATGTGGAAAAACTCAAAAACTTGGGTTTTGAAAATGCGATGCAACTCGATGTTACTAATTATGCGCAGATAACTTTGGTAATTCAAACGGTATTAAAAAAATCTAAAACCATTGATGTTTGGTTTAACAATGCAGGGTATGGACAAGCAGGAGCAATAGAAGATGTCGAAACAGGTTTTTTAAGGGAACAGTTTGAGATCAATGTTTTTGGTTTACATGAATGTACAAGACAAATTATACCCATTATGCGTAAACAAGGGTATGGCAAAATCATTCAACACTCTTCTGTTTTAGGTTTGGTTTCACTTTTTGGTCGGGGTGCTTACAATGCCAGTAAATATGCTATAGAAGGTTTAACCGATACTTTACGTTTGGAGTTAAATGGAACTTCTATCTATGTCTCTCTTTTAAATACAGGCCCAATAACAAGTGATTTTCGTAAAAATGCGATGGAAAAACTTAAACAAAATATTGATATTGAAAATTCTATTTTTAAAGAACAATATTTAAAAAACTTGTCAGCTGAAAAAAGTGAAGTACCTTTTAATGAAGAGGCTATCTCTGTAGCCAAGGTTGTACACCACATTATACTCTCTCAACATCCCAAACCACGCTACTATATTACTAAAGCCACGTATTTATTAGGTTTTCTTAAAAGGGTATTAAGTACCTCCTTACTTAATAAAATTTTATTAAAAATTGGGTAATTTATATATTTTTTTTATCTATTGTAAATTTTTTTCCTTAAAGTAAATTATTATTTATATATTTTCATTATAATATTTATAGATTTAAGTTATAAAGGAACAGTATATGAAAAAGATAATTCTTTCAATAGTAGCATTTTCAGCCATGGTTACCGCATCAGAGTTTCAGTATGGTTCAGGAACATTTTCTATGACAGGTGGAATGTTAGGGTTAACAGGGAGTATCGAAACAGATGTTGATACATTCTCACTGGTAAATAGACACAGTAATCTCTTTTCAAGTGATGCTTTCTATGGTTATGATTTTACTTGGTATGATTCTGAAAAGCTTAAGCAAGGACAACATACATACAATGCTATGGCAGAAGACTTTAATAGTTACAATCCTGTTGCAGAGCAAGGATTTAAAATTCCAAGTATGGATTATCGTCTTAAAGGGTTAGATGCCAATATTCGATTTGGTTATGATGTTATTCATAATGATGAAAGTGATTTCTTAGGCTTAGGTGTTTTGGTTGGGGTTTCTATGCCATGGATTGACAGTTCTAAAAGTGACAGTGCTGCACCAAGTTTTGGATTTATTGTGGATAATGCAGGTAATTTACTTCAGGCATCAGATTATTTTAAAGATAGTAAAACAGAAGTGATGACTTATAAAATTGGCCCTACTGTTAATTTTCAAAAATCTTTAATAAGTGATAAACTTTCATTTTATGGTACTGCAAGTTATGCTTATCAAACAGGGTATATTAAAAATGATTATGTAGATTCAGATTTTACTGTTGATGGAACATTTCAAGAGTATAATATTGGTCTTCACTATACACCGTTTACTGAAGATTATGATTTAGGACCTTTTACATTGAGTCCTAGAATTTATGCAACTTTGGGATATAAGTATTCAAAATGGGATGTCGATGAGGTGCTTATTAATATTTCAGGTGCTGAGTTAAATTCAAATGTTTTAGACCCTTTAAAAACAGAATTTGGAATGGACAGCTCCATAGGTTATTTTGGGGTAGGGTATTCGTTTTAAGTAATAAATATTTGAAATTTGTAGGGAAAATCCCCCTGAAACTGTGCAAGAACCGTAGGGTACGGCTTTAGCCTACCGTCAAATTGATTTTTTTAAGTTAAAAAGCTTCAATTTTTCATGAATTTGGTTTAATCGGTAGGCTAAAGCCGTACCCTACAGCCAACATTTATAGGTTCTTTCACAGCCTCCCTGTCGTTGCCTTTAGTTCGGACAAGCATGGGGGTGTTGTCCCTACAAAAATCCTTAATTTATTGGTATTGGGCTTTTACCTCGCTATATTTTTACTACAAACTTTCTTAAATTCTCTTCTTTTCACTAGCCATTTTAAAATCATATTTTACATCTCTTTTACGCTATAATTCTTCCACTAAAAAATAAGGCAACAACTATATGGGTGAAGCACAAAAAAAGCAACTAGAGCAACAACTATGGAACATCGCAAATACTTTACGGGGTAAGATGGATGCCGATGAGTTTCGTGACTATATTTTAGGGTTCATTTTCTACAAATACCTTTCTGAAAAGATGCAAAATCATGCTGACCATATTTTAGAAGAGGACAATCTTCTCTATGTGAATATTGATGAGCAAAGTGAAGAGGGTCAAGAGTATCTTGAAGCAGTTAAAGAGGATTCTTTAGAGCAACTGGGTTATTTTCTCAAACCCTCAGAACTTTTTTCTGCTGTTGCCCAGCGTGGGAGTGGTGAGCATAACAACTTCATTTTAGAAGACTTAACCGAGATTCTTAACAGCATAGAGCAAAGCACCATGGGTCAAGAGAGTGAAGATGATTTTGAGCATCTCTTTGAAGACCTTGACCTGACCAGTACCAAACTTGGGCGAAGTGAAGAGGCAAAAAATGAACTCATTGCTAAGGTGCTTTCTCATTTAGATAAGATTGATTTTGAGCTTAAAAATCATGACCGTGATGTGCTTGGTGATGCTTATGAGTATCTCATAGGTCAGTTTGCTTCAGGAGCAGGGAAAAAAGCAGGGGAGTTCTATACTCCACAAGAGGTTTCTAAGATTTTGGCGAAAATCGTCACTAGTAACAAGCAGAAACTAAAGTCTGTCTACGACCCAACGTGTGGTTCGGGTTCGTTGCTTTTAAGAGTTGCCAAAGAGGTTGAAGATGTCTCTAACTTCTACGGTCAAGAGCTTAATCGTACCACCTACAATCTAGCAAGAATGAACATGATTATGCACGATGTTCACTATCGAAAGTTTGATATAAAACAAGAGGACACTTTGGAACGACCTCAACATGAAGGGATGCAGTTTGAAGCGATAGTTGCCAACCCTCCTTTTTCAGCTCATTGGTCGGCGAACCCTCTACACTTAAACGATGACCGATTTTCCCAATATGGAAAACTAGCTCCCAAAACCAAAGCAGATTTTGCATTCATTCAACACATGATTCACCACTTAGATGAGAGTGGAACAATGGCTGTTGTTATGCCTCATGGGGTACTTTTTCGTGGGTCGGCTGAGGGTCATATACGACGTTATCTTATAGAAGATAGAAACTATTTGGACGCTGTGATTGGTCTACCTGCGAACATCTTTTATGGTACAAGTATTCCTACAAGCATCTTGGTTTTTAAGAAGTGTCGAGAGGACAATGACTGCGTGATGTTTATAGATGCTTCGGCTCATTTTGAGAAGGTTAAAAATCAGAACCATTTGAGAGAAGAAGACATAGAAAAAATCGTCACCACTTATCAAGAGCGAAAAGAGATTGAGAAGTACAGTCATAAGGCGACTTTGGCTGAGATAGCTGAGAATGATTATAACCTCAATATTCCACGTTATGTTGATACCTTTGAAGAGGAGGAGGCCGTTGATTTGGGTGAGGTGGCTAAGGCTCTGAAAGAGTTGGAAGATGAGATGAAAGAGACCGATGAGACGATTCGAGGGTTTTGTAATGAGTTGGGGATTGATTCGCCATGTTAAGTATATTTTTTCGACCTCCGACTTATGAGACCAGCGTTCGACCACTCGGTTATGAGCCGAGTGTTCTAGCAGAGCCTCTCGTTCCCAAGCTCCAGCTTGGGAATGCCTATGGGAGTATGATAGCCAAAAGAGTATTATTTGTAAATATAATGCCAATATGCATTCCCAACGAGGACGTTGGGAACGAGTGTCAGGGGAAGAGTTATGCTTAATGTACCAAAATTACGGTTTGGGGAGTTTGAGGGGGAGTGGGTTGAGAAGAAGCTTGGAGATATTTCTGAAAAGATAGGAAGTGGTAAAACCCCAAAAGGAGGAGATAAAGTTTATTTAAAAGAGGGAATACCTTTTATCCGAAGTCAAAATGTTATTGAGAATAAATTAGTTTTAGATGATATTCATATATCAGAAGATATTCATAAAGAAATGCAAAATAGTAAAGTATTTGTTAATGATATTTTATTAAATATTACAGGAGGTTCAATTGGTCGTTCATGTATTGTACCTACAAATTTTTTAGAAGGAAATGTAAATCAACATGTTTCAATAATTAGATTAAAAGAAGATAGTCCTAAATTTGTACAATCTATATTGAGTTCATGGCGTGGTCAAAAATTAATATTTCAAGGACAAACTGGAAGTGGAAGAGAAGGATTAAATTTTCAAAGTATAAAAGGCTTTAAAATCAAGTTACCTCAAAAACAAGAACAACAAAAAATTTCAACCTACCTAACCTCAATAGACCAAAAAACAGAACAACTAACCCAAAAGAGAACCCTTTTAGAGAGCTACAAAAAAGGAGTCATGCAGAAAATTTTTTCTCAGGAACTTCGGTTTAAGCGTGATGATGGTGGGGAGTTTGAAGATTGGGAATTTAAACATGGAAATGAAGTATTTGAAACTATTTCTAATAAAAAGCATAATTCAGATTTGCCAATACTTGCAATATCACAAAAATATGGAGCTATACCAAGAGAGTTAATAGATTATGAAATTAATGTTTCAACAAAAAGTGTTGATTCATATAAGGTTGTAGAAGTTGGAGATTTTATTATTAGTTTGAGGTCTTTTCAAGGTGGAATAGAATATTCAAATTATTTAGGAATTTGTAGTCCTGCTTATATTATTTTACGTCAAAAAATAGAAATTAATAGAGACTTCTTTAAATTTTATTTAAAAACACATTCATATATTCAAGAGTTAAAGAAAAAACTTGAAGGTATACGTGATGGTAAAATGATTAGTTATAAATATTTTTCTGAAATTAAATTGCCGTTACCTTGTTTAGAAGAACAACAAAAAATCTCAACCTTCCTAACCTCCCTAGACCAAAAAATAACCCAAACCACCCAACAGATAGAAGCGATGAAAAGCTTTAAAAAAGGGTTGTTGCAGGAGATGTTTGTGTAGGGTGCGTTTCCCAACGCACCGTTTTATAAACATTTCAAATTTATTTTATACCAATTTTC
>Ga0256824_10000351_pt1 | contig 17532 bp, 15 predicted proteins | sample CV67metaG_FD_191570 | JGI IMG/M metagenome (GOLD analysis project Ga0256824, IMG submission 191570) | Hydrothermal vent microbial communities from East Pacific Rise, Pacific Ocean - CV67 | ecosystem: Environmental > Aquatic > Marine > Hydrothermal vents | place: Pacific Ocean: East Pacific Rise...
TATAACGACACTTATGGACATCAAGCAGGAGATACAACCTTAAAAAAAGTTGCACATACTCTGCATAAGTTTTTAAACCGTCCTGATGACTATCTTTTTAGACTAGGCGGAGAAGAGTTTGGAATGCTCTATATGACGAGTGAAAAAAAGAATGGTATAGAGATAGCTCAGAGAACAAAAGAGGCTATAGAAGAGTTAAAAATTAAACATGAGGCAAGTAAAGCCTCAGAGTTTGTAACAGTATCAATGGGTGTTTATGCTGTAGACTTAAATGACAAGGCAGGTGCTAATGACATTTACCGTTACTGTGATGAGGCTCTATATGAAGCAAAAAATAGAGGAAGAAATAGAGTTGAAATAGCATAAATTTCTTTGTACTATACAAGTGAAAATCTCTTCTGTTCAAACTCCTCTCCGTTAATAACAATGGAGATTTTCTGTAGACCTTTGTAGTAGACTCTTGTACTAATAGGTCTAAAAGAGTAAGATTTTGTAAATGTTTTATTACTCTCTTTGTAGACTCCTTCTGCTAATTTAAAAACTTTTCTGTTGTGTTGTGAGTTTTTTCTCAAAAAATGCATTACAAACTCAACTCTGAGTTTTCCTAGACTCTTAGGGGAGTTTAACTCAAATGAGAACTCTAACTCCTCTCCAATTTTAAGCTCTTTGGGCACTACAAAATCTTTAAACTCTAAGTTCTTTACTTTTGAAAATCCAAAGAGTTCTAAAACCTCTTGGTTACTCTCTTTAAGGAGTGTTCTACAGCCATGTTTTAAAAGTGTATCACGATTTTTGTTCTTTGTAATCCACTGCTTTGTTAAGTCTATAACCACGTTAGGATTCTCTTTAGATATATCGTTTATATTGTTAGCAACACTCTTACGAACATAAGCGGACTTATCATCTTTTAAGAGTTCAAGTATCTCTAAAACTTCACTAGGGTTTCTCTTAAAACTAGGAAGTGCAATAGCCCAAGGTAAACGTGGTCGACACCCCTCTGTAGCTAAACGACGAATATGCTCATTGTCCGATTTTGCCCAGAGCTTCATCTGTTGCATAGTGAGGGCTGGGTACTTCACTATAAATCTACGAATAGCAAACTCAGAAGAGGAGTTGATGGTAAAATGCTCGAGTGCCTGCATGGAAGTTTCAAAATCATCCATGCCGTAAACCTCTACGAAGTCTTGAAAGAGCATGTTCTCTAAGGCATAGTTATAGTCCATTTTTAAAAAGACTTTTTGCAAAATATTGATGTTTTGTATGTAGTTTTCTGTTAAAAATGGCTTCAACGTGGTTGCGATATGTCTCATCCTCTCTTTAAGCTCTTTTTTACTCCAAGAGTCATTAAAAATAGCATTTACAAAACTCTCTGCTGTAAAACTAGGGTGAACCACGTTGAGAGCTAAACAGAGCCGTTTAATATAGAGTTCATTGTAGAGATTTTTAAGAGGCTCGGCCACTACAGACCTTCCATGAGTACAAGCCAGAGTCTCTCTATCTCTTTATCATTTAAAAAAAGTGTTGAACTATTCTTATAGAGCTCATCAAGCCCTTTTTTGTTAATGGGTAGAGTATGGGTACACTGTTCATGTGTCGGTAAAAAAGCACGAATAAGAGATATGTCTCCCTCGATTTTTTGAGAGCATAAAAAACAGATGTGCTCTTTATGAAGTCTACCTTCGTGGGCGAGGAGTTTTACATAAGACTCTATTGCAACCCGTTTAGGACTCTGTTTTGCCCACTCTTTTGAGGCATTGTCTATGAGTTTGAAGTAAAACTCTCCTAACTCCTCCGCATCTTTAAGGTGTTTAAAAAAAAGAGATAAAAAGTCTTGCCAGAGTCTTAAATGGTTATAGTTATGAATCCAGGGAAAACCTATGTGGATTACATCTTTAAGTCTTGATATTGTAGATTTAGCTGAGGGCTCTTTTTCGTAGTCAAGTTTGAACCCCATATTTATAGTTCCATGACGGGCTCCGTAGAACCTATAAAGGGTATCTAAGCTATTTTCGGATATTATTGTAACTATTAAATCTTCGTCTTTAACTCTATTAAGACTGATGATATAACCCTGCACTAAACTGCTCCTTTTATTCCCATATCGGACAAAATAATTAAAAATATTACTAATATTATACTTTCTTAAACCTTTAAACTGTACAATATAATCACTTTGTCTAAATAGACTAAGTTAGTTTAAAAAAAGCTTAAATTTATATAGAATTAACAATAAATTTACAAATTTAGGAGCTATCGATGGTAGAACATCATGATTTATTAAGATCATTTAAAGATAACTGTGGTTTTGGTCTTGTTGCCAATATCAAAAATAGAGCATCTCGTAAAGTTTTAGATGATGCAGTTACTGCATTAGAACGTATGATGCACCGTGGTGCTGTTGCAGCAGATGGTAAAACAGGGGATGGTAGTGGACTTCTTCTCTCTATGCCAGAAGAGTTTATTCGTAAAGAAGCAGAGGCTAATGGAGTTGAACTTTCAAAACAATTTGCAGTAGCTTCAGTCTTTACTAAAGATAAGGCACATTTAGATGTACTCGATGCTATATGTACAAACAATGACCTTAAAATTGTATTCCGCCGTGAAGTTCCTGTTAACATAAATGCTCTTGGTGACCAAGCTATTGCTTCATTACCAAACATTATGCAACTCTTTATTGTTCCTAACTCGATTATGGCTACAAATAGATTTGATGCTCTTTTATACCTCTCTCGTAAAGAGGCAGAACATAAGCTTATAGAAGATAGAGATTTTTATATAGCATCTATGAGTTCAAAGGTCCTTTCTTATAAAGGGCTTGTTATGCCTACTCACATTAAAGAGTTTTACAAAGATTTTAATGATGAATCATTTAAAATTTCTTTCTCGCTTTTTCACCAACGTTTCTCAACAAATACTCTTCCTGAGTGGCGCCTTGCTCAGCCTTTCCGTGCAGTTGCACACAATGGTGAGATTAACTCTGTTGAGGGAAATCGTATAAATGTAGAGATTAAATCTGAGTCTATTAAGTCTGATGTTTTTACAGATGAAGAGATTGCAAGAATTTTACCAATCTTACAACTGAACTCATCTGACTCTGCTTCAGCAGATAACTTTTTTGAGTTTCTTATAGTTAATGGTATGGACTTCTTTAAAGCTGTTCGTGCAGTAATCCCTTCAGCTTGGCAAAATGCTCCTCATATGGATCCAGAACTTCGTGCATTTTATGAGTACCACTCAACAGTGTTTGAAGCTTGGGATGGTCCAGCTGCATTTAGTGTTACAGATGGTCGTTATATCGGTTGTGTACTTGACAGAAATGGCCTTCGCCCATCCAAATACATTGTTACTAAAGATAACAACCTTCTTATTGCTTCTGAGTATGGTGTTGTTGATATTGCAGAAGAGGACATCAAAGAACGTGGTCGTCTACAGTCTGGTGAGATGTTAGGTCTAGACCTTAAATTTGGAAAACTTCTGAAATCTAACCAAATAGATGACTACCTAAAATCTTCTAACCCTTATATGAAGTGGTTAAATGAGCATATGATTTATCTTCAAGAGCATGTTGAAGAGCAGTATGTGGCAAAATGTGAGTTTGATAGAGAAAACTTTATTAAAAGACAACGCTATTTTAATGTAACTCAAGAGATAGTTGAGCAAGTTATTGAGCCTATGGTTCAAGACTCTAAAGAGGCTACTGGCTCTATGGGTGATGACACTCCTTTAGCAGCATTCTCAAATAAACAGAGAAACTTTACAGACTTTTTTAAGCAGAAGTTTGCGCAAGTAACAAACCCACCAATTGATCCAATTCGTGAAAAGGTTGTTATGAGTCTAAACACTGGTTTTGGTGAAGTTCACAATATTTTAGATGAAATCCCAACTCATGCACATCGTCTTAAGTCAATTTCACCAATTATTACTCGTGAGAAACTTGATGTTTTAAAATCGTTTGGGGATAAAAGCTCACCACGTTACCAAGCATATTACCATAACACAACATTCTCTACAGCATACACTAGTGACTTAGAAAAGTCTCTTTCTGATTTAGTTGAGAAAGTAATTGAGTCAGTGATAGATGAAGGGACTAGAATTGTTATTTTGGATGACTCTTCATTTAGTTTGAGCAATAAAATTATCCCAATGGCTATGGTTATTGGTCGTCTTAACTTTGCTCTTTTAAAATCAAATATTCGTCACCTTGTCTCTATGATAGCGGTTACTGGTGAAGTTATTGACTCTCATTCTGCTGCAGTTCTTATAGGTTATGGAGCATCGGCTGTATACCCTAATCTTCTTTTTGCTACAGTAATTGAGCTAGTTGAAAAATCTAATGTTCTTAAAATGGATTGTCATGAAGCATTAAAGTCTGTTCATAGTGCACTTAATGCAGGACTTCTTAAAATTATGTCAAAAATGGGAATTGCGACAATTGCTTCATATCGTAACTCTGGACTTTTTGATGTTCTTGGGCTTAATGACTCGATTGTAAGAGACTGTTTTGAGAGTTCAAATTCTGAACTTGGTGGACTTACTTATTGTGATATTGACGATAGAATTTCTAAATTCCATGCAAAAGCTTTTAAAGAAGATGGTTTTAATAAAATCTTTCCACTTAATATTGGTGGATACTACAAATTTTATAGCGGACAAGAACACCATGACTTTGGTCCTAGTGTTATTCATGCTATTCATGCGGTTGCAGAGTCTGGAAAAACAGAAGATTACAATAGATTAAGAGATTTAGTAAACAGACGTGGTCTGAAGTTTATTCGTGATTTCTTTGATCTTAAATCAAGTAGAAAACCTATAGATATTAGTGAAGTTGAACCTAAAGAGAAAATCTTTAAACGTTTCGCTTCTGCGGCTATGAGTCTTGGTTCAATCTCTCCCGAAGCACATGAGACTATCGCAATTGCAATGAATAGACTTGGTGCACAATCAAACTCAGGTGAGGGTGGAGAAGATAAATCTCGTTTTGGAACAGAGAGAGTCTCTAAAATCAAACAAGTTGCATCTGGGCGTTTTGGTGTAACTCCAGCTTATCTACGTTCAGCTGAAGAGATTCAGATTAAAGTTGCACAAGGTGCAAAACCGGGTGAGGGTGGACAACTTCCAGGTCACAAGGTTACTCCTTTAATTGGTAAACTTCGTCATACTGTTCCAGGTGTTACACTTATTTCACCTCCTCCACACCACGATATCTACTCTATTGAGGATTTAGCACAGCTAATCTTTGATATGAAACAGGTAAATCCTAAGGCTCGTGTAGCTGTGAAACTTGTTTCTACTATTGGTGTTGGTACTATTGCGGCTGGTGTTGCAAAGGCTTATGCAGACAAAATCATTATCTCTGGTGGTGACGGTGGTACTGGTGCTGCTCCACTTACTTCTATTAAGTTTGCTGGTAATCCATGGGAGATAGGTCTTTCTGAAGCACACAATGCTCTTAAAGCAAATAACCTTCGTGGTTTAGTAGAACTTCAAACAGATGGTGGTCTTAAATCTGGTTTAGATGTTGTTAAAGCTGCACTACTAGGTGCTGAGTCTTTCGCATTTGGTACTGGTGTTCTTACAATCGTTGGTTGTAAAATGCTTCGTATCTGTCATGTCAACAAATGTTCTGTAGGTATTGCAACTCAAAATGAAAAACTTCGCGAAGAGTTCTTTAAAGGGCATGTTGATCAAGTAATCAACTACTTTACACTTTTAGCTGAAGATGTTCGTTCTATTATGGCTGAACTCGGTTACAAAACTATGGAAGAGATGGTTGGTCAAGTTTCAGTTCTTAAAGTAAAAGATGATGAGTTTGCTCAAAAATTTGATTTTTCTTCAATCTTACATGAAGAAGAGGGTGTAAATACTCACCAGCAACCATTTAACCATCCATTTGATGATAATAGTTTTGAAAAAGATGTACTTAAAGAAGCAATGGCAGCGATTAAACATCCTGACCATCCAATTAGAATTACTAGAGAGATTAAAAATGTTCACAGAAGTTTTGGTGCTTTAGTCTCTGGTGAAATTGCACAGTATTATGGTGATGCAGGACTTAAAGCTGACACTATTAAAATTAATCTTAGTGGTGTAGCGGGTCAAGCTCTTGGAGCATTTTTGATCCCAGGTGTTTCAATTTATCTTGATGGTGTTGCAAATGATTACCTTGGAAAAGGTATGCATGGTGGTAAAATTATCATTACTTCTAAAAATGAGGGTGAAGAGTTTGCTGCTGGTGGTAACACTTGTCTTTATGGTGCAACTGGTGGAAAACTCTACATCTCTGGTTCTGTAGGTGAGCGTTTTGCTGTTCGTAACTCTGGTGCTGTTGCAATTGTTGAAGGAACAGGAGATAATGCTTGTGAGTATATGACTGGTGGTATTGTTGCCATTCTAGGTCGTACTGGAATTAACTTTGGTGCTGGTATGACAGGTGGTGTTGCTTTTGTTTATGATGAAGATCACTCCTTTGTAGAAAATGTAAACCGTGAATTAGTTGAAGCAATTCGTATCGATACTGATGAGGGTGCAGATGCTCGTCACTTACTCAAACGTCTACTCAAAGATTACCTTGTAGAGACAGAGAGTAAAAAAGCTCAAGAGCTTTTAGAGAACTTTAGAGTAGAGGTGAGAAATTTCTGGCTTATTCGTCCTAAAAACTTAACTAAACTACCTCTTAACCTAGAGAATGGAGACTAATTATGAAAGAATTTTTAACAACTGAAAGAATTGAAGCAGAGAAAAGATTAGTCGTCGAACGTACTAAAGATTTTGGTGAGATATATGAGGTTTTTGACCGTGATGATGCAGCATCTCAAAGTGAGAGATGTATACAGTGTGGGGATCCATTTTGTCTTAACAAATGTCCTCTTCATAACTACATTCCACAGTGGCTAAAATCAATCGCTGAAAAAGATTTAGAGTTCGCATTTAAGCTCTCTAATGAGCCTTCACCTTTCCCTGAAGTTATGGGTCGTGTTTGTCCTCATGACAAGCTCTGTGAGGGTGACTGTACTCTTAATGATGGTCATGGTGCCATTACTATTGGTTCTGTTGAGACACACATTACTGAGGCTGGGTTTAAAGCTGGTTACAAACCGGAGTTTCCAGGAGTAACTACTGATAAAAAAGTAGCAGTTATAGGTAGTGGTCCTGCTGGGCTCTCTGTAGCTACTTACTTACTACGTTCAGGAATTGCAGTAACTATGTATGAAAAAGCTGACCGTGCTGGAGGACTTTTAACATATGGTATTCCAAACTTTAAACTTGACAAAAAGATAGTTGAACGTCGTGTACAACTTCTTCTTGAAGCTGGTTTAGAGTTAGTTCTAAACTGTAATGTTGGTCAAGATGTAACTTTTGAAGAGATAGCAAACTCTCACGATGCAATGTTCATTGGTGTTGGTGCTACAAAAGCTAAACGTGCTGGTTTAAATGGTGAAAGTGCTTCAAATGTTTATGATGCAATGGATTACTTAACAGAAATTCAGAAGAAAAACTTTAAAGATTCTTATGAGAAAAAGTTTGATTTTAAAGACCTGAACGTGGTTGTAATTGGTGGTGGTGATACTGCTATGGATTGTCTTAGAACTGCAAAACGTGAAGGTGCAAAGTCTGTTACATGTCTTTACCGTCGTGATGCACACAATATGCCAGGCTCTAAAAAAGAGTACAAAAATGCAATGGAAGAGGGTGTTGACTTTACTTTCTTTGCATCTCCAAAAGAGGTTATTCTTGATGAAGAAGGTAATGCTATTGCTGTTGAAATAGTTAAGACTACTTTAGGTGCAAAAGATGACTCTGGTCGTCAACGTATGGAAGAGGTAAAAGGTTCTGAAACAAGAGTCAATGCAGATGTTGTTATAATGTCACTTGGATTTGATCCTGTAGTTCCACCTTTCTTAGCAGAAAATGGAATTGAGACAAATGCATGGGGTGGGATTATTATAGATGAAGAGACTCACGAAACAACAACTTCCGGTATTTATGCTGGTGGTGACTGTTTCCGTGGTGCTGACTTAGTTGTAACGGCTGCATTTGATGGTCGTGAAGCTGCAAGAAGTATAGCAAACTCTCTACTGAAATAACTCAAATTTCTTACCTACTTTTTAGTAGGTAAGTTACTTTTTTCTGAATAAAATCTCTCACTATTCTTTATAATTAGTATAACTTTGGTATAATTGACATTATTTATACAATTAAGGATACTTTTTGAACCTCTTAGACCTTTTTACTAAAGCTGCAAGCATAATAGACCAACCAACTAAAAGTGAAGCACCATCTCATTGGATTAAGTGTAAATCTTGTCAATCTTTGATGTACTACAAAGAGATTGAAAATCAAAACTATGTATGTCCTAAGTGTGGTTACCATATTCGCATTGGTGTTGATGAAAGAATTAAACTACTTACAGATGAAGGCTCATTTGTTGAGTTTGATGCAAACCTTAAACCTATTGATCCTCTTAACTTTGTAGATAAAAAATCTTATAAAAAAAGAATTGAAGAGGGAACTAAAAAGACTGGAAGAAGTTCATCTGTTGTCAGTGGTTCTTGTAAAATGCATGGTGTCCCAGTTCAAGTAGTCATCTTTGATTTTGCTTTTATGGGTGGTTCTCTAGGTTCAGTTGAGGGTGAAAAAATTGTAAGAGCAGTAGATCGTGCTATTGAAAATAAAGAGGGGCTTATTATTATGAGTGCTTCTGGTGGTGCTAGAATGCAAGAGTCGACATACTCTTTATTACAAATGAGTAAAACATCTGCTGCATTAGGTAAACTTGCAAAGTATAAACTTCCTTATATCTCTCTTCTTACTGACCCAACTATGGGTGGTGTCTCTGCATCTTTTGCAACTCTTGGCGATATTATTATTGCAGAACCAGGTGCTCTTATTGGGTTTGCTGGACAACGTGTAATTGAGCAGACAATTGGTTCTGCATTACCAGATGGTTTTCAACGTGCTGAGTTCTTACTCGAAAAAGGTGCTGTTGATATGATAGTTAACCGAAACAATATGAAAAGAACCTTAGCAGACTTACTTACTCTTTTAAAAGCTTAATATGCGACTATATGCTCTTTGCGATCAAGAACTTTTAGATAAGCATGATCTTTCTGTAGAAGAGTATATAGAAATAGCTAAAGAGCACTCTGCTGAGATTATTCAGTACCGCAATAAAACCTCTGATATTGCCTTTATTAAACAGCAACTTGTAAAAATTAGAAAAATCTATGATGGTTTTTTAATTGTAAATGATGCTTATGAATTAGTAGAGTTTTGTGATGGTGTCCACGTTGGGCAAGAAGATTTAGCTTTGATAGATAAAGATGTAGAAAAGGCTGTGAAAATTCTAAGAAGTGTTATAGGAAAAGATAAGATACTTGGTATCTCTACTCATAGTATAGAAGAAGTTTTAGTAGCTAATACATTGGATTTAAATTATATTGGTTTAGGGGCTTACCGCCAAACTAATACAAAAGATGTTGGTACTGTTTTAGGTCATAAACTTGCAAATATTGCTTTAAAATCTCAACATCCAGTAGCTGCTATTGGTGGAGTGAAACTAGATGATGTGTTAGAAAATATAACTTATCATGTAATTGGTAGTGGGTTAATTACAAAATAATGAAAATAGATATTATCTCAATAGCAAAAAAAGAGAAGAGTATTTACGATCCTCTCTATAAAGAGTTAACAAAAATGATATCTCGCTTTGCAAAAGTAGAAGATATTGAACTTTTTCCAAAAGATGTAGCGAAATCACACACTATTTCACCAAAAGCCTCACAGCAGGCATATACGAAGGCTCTAGAATCTTATATAAGTAAAGATTATTCCATTGTTTTACACCCTGATGGAAAATTAATCGACAGTTTTGAATTTAGTAAGCTTTTAAATGATAAAATGTCCGTTAAATTTTTCATAGGTGGAGCATATGGCTTTGAAGATGAGTTCTTGAAGAAGAGCGACAAGGTTATAAGTTTAGGAAAATTAACTATGAGTCACAAGATAGCAAAAGCAGTTTTGCTAGAACAGATTTATAGAGGGTTTTCGATACTAAGCAATCACCCATATCATAAATGAAAAAATACAAAGGGAAGAATAAGTGCAAACAAGTGAATTAAACTACTTTAAAGAGATTTTAGAGAGTCGTAAAGTACAAATTACTAAAAACATTAACGGTGTTAACGATGAGTTAGACCAATTGAACTCTTTAGAATTAAATGATGAAGGTGATCATGCATCAGTTAATAACAATTCAATGGTTGAGAGTGCAATTGTGCAACAACAAGAACAAGAATTAAGTGAAATTGCTGTAACATTAGGGAAAATTTCTGCTGGTGATTATGGTGTATGTGAAATGTGTGAAGATGATATTGGTTTTCAACGTTTAAAAGTGAAACCACATGCAATTTACTGTATCGACTGTAGAGAGATTGTAGAAAAATCAGGGAGTTAATATGTACTTAAAAAGATATACAATAGCAGCATTTATATTAATGCTTTTAACAGGATTATATGTAAATTTTTATATAAGTTCTGAGAGTGTGGGAATGGATTTCTTTGGTATACCTTTGCCGGCTCTCTCTGTAGCTATATGGGTTGTTGTTCCTCTTTTTGTATTATATATTGCTAGTGTTTTTCATATGGCATTCTACTCTATACTTGGTGGTTTTAAACTCCGTAAGTATGAAAAAGATTATCAACTTATGCTTGACACTATTGTTGATGCTTATCTTGGCAAGCAAGAAGTCAAACACTACTTTAAAACTGAAAGGTACAAACTTTTAGGTTCTTTAGTTGAGCATACGAAAATGTCACCTACTCATGAAGTAAGTCTTCAGAGTGATAATGAAAAAATTAACTCTGTAATTAAACTAATAGAAGAGATAGAGAGTGGTGAAGTTGTAGATCTTAAAAAGTATGCACTTGAAGCAACAAATCCTTTAGTACTTAAAAATGATAGAAATCGTTATGCTAAGGGTGAAATAAATGCTGAAGATATTTTAAGTAATCCTCAAAACTTTAGCCCAGAGTTAGTAACTGAAGCTTATAGTGATTTTGTAGAAACATCTCCTCTTTATGCAATTGAAAAGTATAAAGAATTTTTATCTAAAGAGTCTCTCTTTAAAATATTAGCTAGAATTAATGCAGATGAAAATCGTTTGGAAGTTTCTAATGAAGCACTGATACAACTTTTTGAAGTTCTTGAACTTAATGAAAAAGAGTATATTGAAGCTTCTGAAGTTTTATCACACGATATGATTCCAGAGCAGAGAATGAGACTTTTTGAAGCGATGAGTGCTAAAAATGATGATATTATGAGTGCTTATCTTTATACTCTTTATGATTTAGAGATGTTAGATGCAGCAGATACTATTTTAGAAATTTCACAACCAGAAGAGTACAGTAATTTTAAAGCATACCAAGCACTTAAAAAGCATGATGAACATTACAGTATAAATCTGTTCATCTAATAGTAAAATAATATGGAAGATAAAAAATTAGGTAAACTCTCATTTGAAAACCCACTCTATGTTCTTGCTCCTTTAGCAGGGTTTACCGATCTTCCATTTAGAAGTGTTGTGAAAAAATTTGGAGCAGACTTAACGGTTAGTGAAATGCTTAGTTCTAATGCACTTGCACATGGTTCTAGTAAAACACTACACATGTTAGAAAAATCTCCCAATGAAGACCCTTACTCTGTTCAAATTGCAGCTTCTGAAGTCGATATGGCTAAGCGTGCTGTTGAAGTTCTTAATGAACATGATGGCATAGATATTATTGATTTAAATTGTGGTTGTCCTGTTCCTAAAGTCGTAGGACATGGGAGTGGTAGCTCTCTTCTTTTAGATTTACCTCATATGGGCGACATTATTAAAACTATTAAAGAGACTTCAAATAAAAGTTTAACCTCTGTTAAAATTAGACTAGGTTTTGAGAAAAAAAACCATGTAGATATCGCAAAAATGGTTGAAGATAGTGGGGCTGATTTTCTGGCAGTTCATGGAAGAACACGTGCTGGAAAATTTAAAGCTGCTGTTGACTATGATGCTATAAAAGAGATTAAAGCAGCTGTAAACATACCAGTAATTGCAAATGGTGATATTGACTCTTTTGAGAAGGCTCAGTGGGTGCTTGAGCATACTGGTGCAGATGGTGTTATGATAGGTCGTGGAGCTGTTGGTGCACCTTGGATTTTTCACCAGCTTAAAACTGGTACGCAGGAGATTGATTTGAGTATTAAACATGAGATAATTATGGAACACTTCGACAAAATGATAGAGTTTTATGGTGCTCATGGAGTACCAATGTTCAGAAAGCATACTCACACTTACTCTAAGGGGTATAGAGGTGCTTCAAAGCTAAGAGATGCAGTAAACCATGTAAGTGATGTGGCAGAGTCTCGTGCTATTGTAGATGATTTTTTTAAAAATTGTGAAGTGGCACTATAATGTTAGAAATTAGCAAATCCATAAAAACTTTAGATGACAAAGATATATTAGATAATTTACTGCATTACAATTACAATACTAAGCACCTACTCTCTTTAATCGCAAAAGGTATGGATAAAGATGACCCTATGTTTATGAGCTCTTACCGCTCATTTGAGGGAGAGGTCTATGAGAACTTTATTTATGAAAAGCTTCTACGTTATGCAGAACGAAATGAGTTTATAAGTAAGTTTATTTTAAAAGGTTATCATCAAAAGCGATTTAAGTCGCATCCAAATACACTCTCTATTAGTGAAAAACAGCAGATAGTCTACCGAACAAAAAGTCGAGAGATTAGTGAATTTGATGCTATGTTTGTGACTAAAGATAATGAACTCTATTTTGTAGAGATGACTCTTGTAAAATCTGTTTTAAAACTTCGCCGACGTTTGAGAAAGAAAAAAGCACTTTTAGAGATTATATTTCCTAATTACATTATAAAATCGCTCATTATTTTGAATGAAGGGGCTAGTGGTACAAAACAGCTTCCTGATTATTGTACGGTATGGTTTACTAAAGATTTTTCTGCAAAAAATGTTTTAGAGTATATTAGAGATAGTGGCAATCCAAAAATTCGACCAAAAAATATAGTTAACTCAAAAAAGATGATTGAAGCTCATCATCTTAAAGTTTATCCTTTTAGATACTATAACACTATGTCTTGGATTACAAAAAATCTTCGCGCACACAAAAAGCATGTGTTGGATCTGCATTTTTTAATGAACCATAAGACACAGAGATACCACAACTTGTATAATAAATTTTATATAGGCTTTATGAGTATAGAGGAGTCTAAAGCTCTTTTAAACTTAACTGAGGAGTATCCGAGTGAGCAACGAGTAGTTGTTGCACTAGAGAAGAAACATTCAGATGAGATTGTTTTGACTTACTATATTCAAAAAACTCGTAAGAACTTGTATCTTTACTCTTTTGACAATGGTACTCTCTCTAAAGAGAAGAAAGACCCTTATGGAATTACTGTAACAGAAGTCTATCATATCAACAAAGTGATGGATGAGAGTTATAAACTTGATATGTCAAATATTAAGGTGATTAAAAAATTACTTCGTAGTGAGTTTGAAAAAAAAGATAAACATTAAAAAGAGTTTATCTTAAGCATCATAAACGATAGATGCTGCTCTCTCTTTATAGGCCTGTAGAGCTTCTTTAGCATCGCTTGTTTGTGTATGTTTAGTGTTATCTACTCGTAAAAATTCATCGAGTTCTTGGTGTCTATTTTGTAGTATAGTTTCAAAATCTTCTTGAGTTTCTGGTTTATTATCTATAAATTTATCAAGCAGTATATTGTTGTTTCCCATTAAAACTAAGTAACTCTGCTCTCCAAAGTCAAGCATTACTACATTACTTTTATCATTAATGTTTTTTTGAAAACGAATAGAGACATCTTTTGTAGTGCCATGTTCTGTTGACTCTACAGGTTTTGATTGTTTCGGCGACTCTTTACTTGTCTCTTTAAAGAGCCAAGAGTTATTTTCTTTTTTCTTTGGAGTTTGAAGAGCAATTTTTTTCTTAAAAACTAAAAGTATAATAATCCCAATAATTAATATTCCAACAACTAAGAGGTAGCTTTTACTCATATCACCATCTTTTTTAGTTGGTAGAGCAGAGAGTGAAGTAGAAGTTGTTTGCTTAGCTTTGACGGCTGATACTCCTCTGTTAGAAAACCTTAATCTTAGTCCATATGAGTCTGCTGTTTTAGAGGCCTTCACTTTTGTAGAAGAGGGTACGGAAGCCACTATTTGTGTATATTTTGAGAGAGGTGTAATTGTTAATGATTTAATAAACTTAGAAGATATTTTTTTAATTTTTGATGATTCAATAGAGGCATCTTCTAATTTAATAATTATTTTTGAGTTATTAATACTCTGTTTAATTGTGCCATCATAAGGTGTGTCAAAGGTAATCATAACATCGACTCTATCTGTTCTCTCATAGATGTTATAGCTTAGTATTTTTGAAGCAAAAATTGATAGTGGTAGTATAAGTAGTAGGAGTAATTTAATCATAATCTCTCTTTAGAAAGGTGGTATAAAACAGCAGAGGAGTCAAGAACCTCATTAATCCGAATAGCAAGGTTTTTCTCATAAACCATAACCTCACCTTTGCCTAAAATACGACCATTAACATAGGATTCGACAGATTCACCAGCAGGTTTTTTTAAGTCAATTATAGAGCCTTTTTCAAGTTTAAGTATCTCTGCAACACTAAGCTCTGTTTCACCTAAATCAGAGATAAATTCAACTTCCATATCTAAAAGACCAGAGTAATCCATCCATGATAGTTCTTGATCTTCATTATAAGGCGGTTCTTCTTTACCGTAATGGTGTTTTTTCTTAGACATTTAGTTCCTTAATGGCAATAAGCATCTCATCGTTCTCAACCATGATTAGCTTTGCTTGGTCATACTCAAAGTCAAAAACATCTGTTTTTACAAAATGAGGTGTTGCGATTGTATATGGATTTTCATCTGCTTCTTCAGCAATTACCTTAGCACTTCCAACAATAAGGTTGGTTGTCTCTAAAGTCATATCCATAAGTGTTTCATCATCACTCTCATCTTCTTCTAAAAAGAGTTTTGAAATTCTCTGCATAAAGTTTTTGTCTGAAGCAATATATACTCTATGAGTGTTTCCTGCTTGAGTCTCAATGTCTATGTAAGCAATAAGTGTTCTCTTTGTGCTTATTTCATCTTTAACTTCACACTCAGAGCGAATTTGGTGTTTACAGAAATTTTTAGAGGCTTCTAGTATAGTTCTTAGCATTTATTACCCTTAAATAGATTCTGTTAAATTATACTTTCTTTTTCTCAAAAATTTATTAAACAGCAAGCTTGAAAGGAAATTTAGAGTATAATTCGCAAAAAGTTTCTGGATATTTATGATTGAATTAGCTCTACTTGGCTCTTTTGTTGGTTTGCTCTCTGGGTTTTTCGGTATTGGTGGGGGTACTATTTTAGTTCCTTTACTTTTAATGCTAGGTTATGAGACAAAAGTTGCAATTGGTATTTCAGTTGTTCAGATGGTTTTTAGTTCTGTATACGGAAGTTATCTTAACAACAAAAAAGGAACTTTAGATATACCTATGGTTGTTGTTATTGGTCTTGGCGGATTTATAGGAGCACTTCTGAGTGGTCTTATGGCTTCTGGATTTAGTGACACCACGTTGGAAATGATATTTCTCTCTTTTGCAGTTTTTGCACTGCTGAGACTTTTTTTTAAACCAAAAGAGCATCGTGAGCAGAGAGAGGTAAGCAAGCTTATACTTTTTAGTATTGGAGTGCCTCTTGGAGCTCTAAGTATGACTATTGGTGTTGGTGGAAGTATTATTTTAGTGCCTATTTTAGTTGGATTTTTACATATTCCTCTTAAAAAAGCTATTTCTGCAGGGCTCTTTTTTGTAGTCTTCTCTTCTGTATCGGGTTTTATTTCACACTCTCTGAGTGGAGATGTAGATTATGAGAGTGGAGTTATTATTGGAATGGCCTCTCTGCTGGGTGTCTACATAGGAATACATTTAAAAGATGCTGTAAGCACACAACTACAAAAAAACCTACTTGTTGTTTTTTACTTGGCTGTAGTACTATACTTACTACAGAGAATATTTATTTAATTTAGGATTTATGATTTGAGAAAAAAAGATGTTATTAAAATTACAGGTGCACGTGAGAACAATTTACAAAATATTAATTTAACTATACCAAAAAATGAGCTAGTAGTTATGACTGGTATTAGTGGGAGTGGTAAGTCCACATTAGCCTTTGATACTCTCTATGCAGAGGGACAGCGCCGTTATATGGAGTCTCTCTCCTCGTATGCCCGTCAGTTTCTTGACCGTGTTGGAAAACCTGATGTTGACAAGATTGAAGGGCTTACTCCTGCGATTGCGATTGACCAGAAAACTACCTCTAAAAACCCACGTTCAACTGTTGGTACTATTACAGAGATTTATGACTACTTTAGACTTCTTTATGCCCGTGTTGGTGTACAGCACTGCCATAAGTGTAAAAAAGTTATCTCACAGATGTCCGCTTCAGACATTATTGGTGAGGTTGCAAAACTACCAGAGGGTGCAAAGCTTGTTCTTTTAGCACCACTCGTACGTGAGAAAAAAGGTTCTTACTCTGATATGCTAGAGTCTCTTGTACACAAGGGCTATGTGAGAGCTATGATAGATGGTGTTATGGTTCGTCTTGATGATGAGATTGAGCTCTCAAAGACTAAAAAGCATACTATTAAAGTGGTAGTCGATAGAGTTATCGTCAAAGCAGACAACAAAGAGCGAATCGCAGCGGATGTTGAAAAAGCACTTAAAGAGAGTTATGGTGAGCTTGAAATTGATATACTCAACCATGAAGAGTTAGGGATTAAACAGCAGAGTATTCACTACTCAGAGCATAATGCCTGCTTTGACTGTAAAATCAGTTTTGACCCACTCGAACCACTCTCTTTCTCTTTTAACTCGCCTAAGGGTGCTTGTAGCGAGTGTGATGGTTTAGGACTACGTTATGCACTTGATCAAGAGAAAATTATAGACCAAGATTTGAGCATAGAGAAGGGTGCTGTTAAGATTGTTTACGGTTTTAACAAGGGCTACTACTTTACTTTTTTAAAGGGCTTTTGTGCTCATAATAAAATTGACATTACCGTACCATACTCAGAGCTAGAGGAGCATCAAAAAAAAGCGATTCTTCATGGGAACATAGATGAAGTCACTTTTCTTTGGAAAAAGCATGAGGTTAAACGTCTCTTTCCTGGAATTATCCGTATAGCTTATGATATGTTCAAAGATGAAAAAGAGTTAGCAGACTATATGAGTGAAAAAGTGTGTAGTATCTGTGACTCACACCGTCTTAAACGTGAGTCTTTAGCAGTTAGAGTAGGGGACAAAGGCATAGCAGAACTTCTTGATATGCCAATAGCTAAAACTTATGAGTGGTTTGCCGATGAGAAACATTTTGAACACTTTAATGACCAAGATGCTCAAGTAGCACAGCCTATTTTAAATGAAATTAGAGAGCGTCTCT
>Ga0256824_10000352_pt1 | contig 17517 bp, 20 predicted proteins | sample CV67metaG_FD_191570 | JGI IMG/M metagenome (GOLD analysis project Ga0256824, IMG submission 191570) | Hydrothermal vent microbial communities from East Pacific Rise, Pacific Ocean - CV67 | ecosystem: Environmental > Aquatic > Marine > Hydrothermal vents | place: Pacific Ocean: East Pacific Rise...
TAATATTTAAAACTCAAAAAAAAACACTCAGAAATGAGTGTTTTTTTTGAATTAACTCATCTACATTCCTAAAATAACCGATATTTTAGGATACTAATTCCTAAATTATCGGTTATTTTGGGATTGCGATTCCAATATTATCGGTTATTTTAGGGATTTAATTGTATATTTGCATAACATATTATGTATAACTATGAATTTCAGGTATTTATATTCAGATTTAAAAAAACATTTATCAAATAAAAATCACACCATTTTAACTGGAGCAAGACAAGTTGGTAAAACATCATTATTAAGACAGTTGTATACGTCATTGAGAGATGAAAAAGAAGATGTTATTTTCTTAAACTTAGAAAACAAAGAAATCCTATCTAACTTAAATAAAGATGTAATGTCTGTTTTTAAATTAGTGAAAAATTCACCCCTTAAAATCATAGAAGGTAAGACAACTAATCGTATTTATTTGTTAATTGATGAAATTCAATATTTAGATGATCCTACAAACTTTTTAAAATTTATTTATGATGAATTTGAATACAATGTAAAGGTTGTTTGTACAGGAAGTAGTGCGTTTTATATTGACACAAAATTTAAGGATTCATTAGCAGGTAGAAAAAGAATTTTTCAATTGTACCCATTGTCATTTAATGAGTTTTTAATTTTTAAAAAACAAGAAAAAATAAATAGCGAAATAAGTCATATAGTAAGTGAACCTGACTATAAAACTCTTTACGGAGTAAGCATGGAATCATTATTAAGAGAATATTTAATGTATGGAGGCTATCCTGCTGTTGTTTTGGAAGATAATTACACTGAAAAAAAACACCTATTAATAGAATTAAAAAATTCATACTTAAGACGTGATATTTTGGAATCGGGCGTAGACAAAGAAGCAAAATTTTTAATGTTAGTTAAACTACTTGCCGATCAAATAGGTAATATGGTTAACAAAAATGAATTAGCTAAAACATTAGGCTTAGATAATAAAACAGTGGAGAGGTATGTTTATATTCTTGAAAAATGTTTTCATATTGATATGGTTAAACCTTTTCATAAAAACCTTAGAAAAGAGTTGGTTAAAATGTCAAAAGTGTATTTTAATGACGTAGGGTTAAGAAATGCAATACTAAATAGATTTGAAAACATTCACGAAAGGCATGACAAAGGAGAAGTTTTAGAAAATTTTGTATACACCCAATTAAGAATAAAACATCAAGATGGAGGTATACACTATTGGAGAACTTCTGACGGTAATGAAGTTGATTTTGTAATAGAAGAAAGTTATGAAAAAGGATATGCGATAGAAGTTAAATGGAACAAAAAAAGGTTTTCACCAAATAAGTATAAGAAATTCGTAAAAACTTACCCAACATTTCCACTTAGCTGCATTGATTTTGAGGATAATAATATTCTAAGTTATTAATAATATTTCTTAATTTTTGAACTTTAAGCCTATAGTTTTTAGACTAACCAATATATTATATATATTTTAGCATCTTAAATGTCATCTAACACTAAAAATACACGAAAAGGACTAAAAACGGCTTATGTTTCAACTATAGTTGGAATTGTTTTGGTACTTACTATTTTAGGCATATCATCTTGGGTAATTTTAGGAATTAACACCTTAAACGACACTAAAAAAGAAGAACTAGAAATAGACATCTTCTTTAACAAATCGTTAAATGAGGTAGAATTAAAACTAATTGAAACTGAATTGTCTCAAAAAACATATATCTCTAAGGCATTTTACCGTTCGTCAACAGAAGCCTGGGACATTACAAAAGAACTAATTGGAGAAGATGCTTTAGACATAATTGGAGGAGAAAACCCAATAGATCAATCGGTGATTATAAACCTAAAAAAAGAATACGTTAATTTAGATAGCATGAAAATGATTTCCTCTGAAATAATGAACACTTACAACGGCAGAATTATTGAAGTATCTTACAGAAAAGAAGCTTTTGCAGAAGTGAACATGAACATGAAGAAAGTTGTTTACTTTATTGTATTCTTTGGTGGATTACTGCTAATAGTAGCAATTGGAATGATAAACAACACAATTAGATTAGCACTCTATTCAAAACGATTTACAATTAAAACAATGCAATTGGTTGGGGCTACACCACGATTTATTAGAAAACCATTTTTATGGCAAGCCGTTGGGCAAGGTGTTTTATCGGGGATAATTGCTGGTGCAATGGTATTTGGTTTTTTAATAGTGATAGAACAATTTATGCCTAACGTAATCTACATGACTGACATTAAACTATTTTATATGGTTTTAGGTGGTATTATACTATTTGGGATATTAATTACAATCATATCAACATCATTAGCTCTTAAAAAATATTTAAGACTAAAATTAGATAATTTATACGGATAACGAGAACTTTGAATTATGAGCAAAAATAAAAACTTTGTATTTGGTAAGGACAATTACACTTTCATTATTGGAGGATTTTTACTTACATTAATAGGATTTATATTAATGATGGGTGGAGGATCAGAAGACCCTAATATATTTGTTAAGGAAGAATTATTCAGTTTTACAAGAATCACGCTAGCACCTTTTTTAGTAATTGTAGGTTACGGAATAGTAATTTATGGTATCATGAAAAAACGTAAAACTTCTAAATAAATTACATGTCAATTATTGAAGCAATTATCCTAGGAATTATTCAAGGATTAACCGAGTTTTTACCAGTAAGTAGTAGTGGACACCTTGAATTAGCAAAAGCTATCATGGGAAATGCGTCAGTAGGTGAAGAAAGTATGCTGATGACAGTAGTACTTCATTTTGCGACTGCATTAAGTACAGTTATTATTTTCAGAAAAGAAATTATTATAATCATTAAAGGATTATTTCAGTTTAAATGGAATGATGAATTTAAGTTTGCTACCAAGATTGTTTTATCAATGATTCCGGCTGCCTTAGTTGGTGTTTTTTTTAATGACGAAATAGAATCATTTTTTGGTGGACAAATCATGCTAGTTGGTTTTATGCTATTATTAACTGGAGCTTTACTGTTTTTAGCTGATAAAGCAAAGAATACAACTAAAAATGTTGGTTTTGGACATTCAATAATTATTGGGATTTCTCAAGCCATAGCTATTTTACCGGGTATTTCACGTTCAGGTGCAACAATTTCAACATCTGTATTGTTAGGAATTGATAGAGAAAAAGCAGCACGATTTTCATTTTTAATGGTAGTTCCCTTAATTTTCGGAAAAATAGCAAAAGACATTAAAGATGGCGCTTTTGAAAATACAGATATGGATTTTCTTCCTTTAGGAATCGGTTTTGTATTTGCATTTGTAACAGGAATGATTGCCTGTACTTGGATGATTTCTATCGTTAAAAAATCGAAATTAAAATATTTTGCTCTGTATTGCTTTATCGTTGGTTTTTTAGCGATTGGTTATACTGTTATAAATTAAAATTACACACCCTTTCCAATGTCAAAAATATATAATTACAAAGTAGGTGAAATCTTATTAGTTGATAAACCATTAACGTGGTCGTCATTTCAAGTCGTAAACAAACTGCGTTGGAAGATGAAAAATGTAATTGGAATTAAAAACATTAAAGTTGGTCATGCAGGAACTTTAGATCCTTTAGCAACGGGCTTATTAATTTTATGTACTGGTAAAAAAACTAAAACCATAGATACTTTTATGGGCTTAGAAAAATCATATTCAGGTACAATTACAATTGGAGCAACAAGACCATCTTTTGATATGGAGTCAGAGATTGATGCCACATTTCCTACAGACCACATTACGGATGAGTTAATTAAATTAACCGCTGAGAAAATGGTAGGTGATTATGACCAAATGCCCCCTATATTTTCGGCTAAAAAAGTAAACGGAAAACGTGCGTATGCTTATGCAAGAGCAGGTGAAGAAGTTATTTTACAACCAAAACGAATTAACATATCTAAATTTGAAATTACTAAAATTGATGGTTTAAATATTGATTTTATCATTAACTGTTCAAAAGGAACTTACATTCGTTCAATTGCTCACGATTTTGGTAAATTAATAAATTCTGGTGGACATTTATCAGGATTGAGACGTGAAAAAATTGGTGATTATGACGTGAAAGATGCTATGAGCGTTGAAGAATGGTTAGAAGAAATAGAATCGTCAGAATTTGAACATGATTTGAATAATTAAATAGGGTTAATTTTGCCTAACAAATTTTGTCAAGTCCTAAATCATAAATCATAATTGAATTAAGTATATTTGTACTAATGTTAACTGTAAAAGAAATAAAGGCGAGCGTTTCTTCTGAAATGGAAGTTTTTGAACATAAGTTTAAAGACTTTATGAAGTCGGATGTGGCTTTATTAGACAAAATCACTCACTACATTATTAAGAGAAAAGGAAAACAAATGCGACCTATGTTCGTGTTTTTAATTGCCAAAATGCTTAATAATGGAAAAGTAGAAGAAAAAACGTATCGTGCAGCATCTTTAATTGAATTATTACATACAGCAACATTGGTTCATGATGACGTTGTAGATGATTCGAATGAGCGCAGAGGGTTCTTTTCTGTGAATGCCATTTGGAAAAATAAAATTGCTGTATTAGTTGGCGATTATTTATTATCACAAGGTTTACTATTATCAGTTGACAACAACGAATTTGAATTATTAAGAATTTTATCGACTGCAGTAAAAGCAATGAGTGAAGGTGAATTGCTTCAAATTGAAAAATCACGTCAATTAGATATTACAGAGGAAGTTTATTTTGATGTGATTCAAAAGAAAACAGCCTCCTTAATTTCGGCTTGTTGTGGAGCTGGTGCAGCATCTGTTACCAATGATGAAGACACTATTGTTAAAATGAAAAAATTTGGTGAGTTAATTGGGTTAGCTTTTCAAATTAAAGATGACATATTTGATTATGGAGATAGCGATAAAATTGGGAAACCAACTGGAAACGATATCCGTGAACAAAAAATGACATTGCCATTAATTTATGTCCTAAATAATGGGCCAGAGTCCGTAGCACGTGAATTAATAAACATTGTGAAAAATCACAATGAAGATAAAAAATACGTGAAACGTGCCATTGAAATTGTAGTCACAAGTGGTGGATTAGAATACGCCAAAAAACGTATGTTAGAATTTCAACACCAAGCTATTGCATTGTTAGCAGACTTTGAAGACAATGATGCTAAACATGCTTTATTAAGTTTGGTTGAATATACTGTGGTTAGAGAGAAGTAATTCTTTATTTTAATTAAGTTAAAAACGATATTAGAAGAATTAATGTCCCTAAAATATAATAAACAGTTTTTGAAGAAAATTGTGAAAAGGGAATCTCATCAGCATTCGTTAACATCTCCTTTTTTGGCTGCATTAACAGATCTAAACTTTCACGGTACACATTATCTAAATCTTGATCATTTTTAGAAGTTGATTTTTTATAAAAAAACACGACAACCAAAAGTATTGATATTAATCCAAATGTGATAATATCAATATCATTGAATTCTGGATAGTAATAATAATATGGATAATCCCCAAAGCATCCACCAACAATATTTATTAAATTAGAACTCACAAGTTAAAGGTAACCAGAATAATTTGAATCATAAGTACTTTTTGTTAAGCCTTGTTAAAACCTTAACCATTTCAATTTTTAATAACTAAGTTTAGTAAATGAAAATATTCACATCTGTCGTTCTCTTATTAATTACTCAAATTTCATGTAGTCAATCAAATCAACCTTTAGACACATTATCAGAAATTATAATCTCATCAGAAATACAGCAGTATTATAGTGATAATAAAGGAAATGATTTACCCAGTACCTCTACAGGAACAGTTAGTAATGGTGAACTAATTAATGGTAAATTGATTCCATTTAAGGGTAATAATTACGAATACTTTTCTGAAGAAAGCTATTTGGCTGGACGTGCTTTTTTAAATGATAAAGTCTTAACCAGCCTATTAAACACCTATCATAATTTTGAAAATTTATTACCCAATAAATTGTTTTACGTTATGGAATGTGCTAATGCGCATGGTGGTAAACTATTTCCTCACCGTACACATCAAAATGGATTGAGTGTTGATTTTATGATGCCATTAATAAAAGAGGGAAAGCCTTATACATTTTTAGACACTTTAGGTGCAGACCATTATTGGTTAGAATTTGATAATGAAGGAAAATATGTTGATGATAAATCTATTTCGATTGATTTTAATTTAGTGGCTCAACACATTTTAGAACTGAACAAAGAAGCCAAACTAAATGGACTGAAAATTAAAAAAGTAATTATTAATACTAATTTAAAAGATGAGTTATTTGCTACACAATATGGTAAAATGTTAAAAGAAAGTGATGTGTATGTGGTTCAAAAACTATCAACACTTATTAATTCATTGCATGACGACCATTATCATATTGACTTTGAAGTAAAGTAATTTAAAACACCATATTATACAATCTTTCCGTTTCGTTACTTAAGCCATCAATCGAAATATATTTACTTTTTCGGCTATACTCTTTTCCTTCAAAAAAAGTTAAAATGGTTGGGTTAGCAAATACATTAAACTCGTTAGACAATAACGGATCAGTTACAGTATCTACTATAAGAAACTCCATTTTTGGGAATTTAGCTGTAATCAAATCTTCAACCTTAGTTCTAATAGCAAGGCAAGGTGCACACATATCGTTTTTAAAATATAATACTATCCCTTTTGATTGATTTACTTTATCTCTTAATTCTGTTCCAGTCATAGGACAAAGGTAGTTAGTAATTATATATTTATAAGTGATTTTTATTACCGCTCTGTTCTCGATACATTTATAATATAAAGCAACCGCTTTCTATCCTTAATACTCGAACTGACACTGGTATATATCTATCATAATGAAAAAAATTGACGCTAATAGTTGTTACTTTTTATATACTTCTGAATTGTATTAGTAAACAACCACATTATGAAAACAATACTAAACATTATAACAATAACATTACTTTCACTTATTTGTACTATTTCAGTCGCACAAACTCAACAAGCCTCAATTCAAGTGAATGTGACCAATTTCAAAAACATGAATTTGAAAGGCGAACAAATTTTATTTGTAAATCAAAAAACAAAACGAACAACGAAAGGAATTTCAAATTCAAATGGAGACTTCACTATAAAATTAACTGCTGGGTTATATTTAATTAAGATGAAAAGTATAAGTGACGTAACAGATTATTCATCAATTGAGATTCCACCCATTTCAGAAGGGCAAACGTATACGGACATGTCAATTAAAATTCAAATTAGTGTCCCAAAACATTTTACGTTGAATAATATTCATTTTGCATCAAATAGATCTATCTTATTAAAAACCTCATATGGAGAATTGAAAAATTTAGCTGACTTTTTAAAACAGAAACCTAATTTAAGAATTGAAATTCAAGGACATACGGATAGTGATGGTTCTGAAGAATCGAATATGAAATTATCATTAGAACGTGCTAACACTATTAAAATATTTTTAATTTCAAAAGGTATAAAACCAGCAAGATTAGTAACGATTGGTTATGGAGAAAAACGTCCTATTACAACTAATGACACATCTGCAGGAAAACAAAAAAACAGACGTACAGAAATTAGAGTGTTATAAAACGCTACTACTTTTTAAAGCATATCTAAAATAGTTCCATTTATAGTAATTTATGATGTGTACATTACTAAAATAAAATCTTAAAATTTTATCATACGAGTAACCATGCTTTGCCATTCCCATTGCTCCTTCTTGACACAACCCTACTCCATGCCCAAAACCGTGGCCCTTTAATACAATATAGTCCCCATCTAAATACACATCAAACCAAGTAGACTTTAACCTGAATTTTTTACGTAAATCTCGCAAAGGAATACCCAATTGAGGAATTTGATAAAATGCTAATCTTTGTTTTTGTTTAAATGAATAAATTAATGGTCCATAATAAGAATCGTTAATTGGGTAGCCAAAATGAGTAAGCATATACTTATCCCACTCTGATTTTTTTATCTTTTTTGTCCAGTTAGACTGTTTTGTATGTATGCAGAATGTATCTTTTATACTACGACAATAAGAAATTGATTTATTCCAAACAAAATCAGATTCAGACGTTTGCCCTCCACAATTGGCAAAGAAAAACCCTTTTGCTAAGTCAAAATTGTTATCAATCATAATAATTGACTTTGTTTGCCTAACTGCCGTGTCAATTGTTGGCGTATAGATTAACATTTTGTGGTACGCTTGACAATGCACTCTGTCACATAAATTAAATCCTTCCTTTTTATGTTTAGAACTATTCTTAAGCGCATAAGTTCTACTCAAAACTGCTTGGACTTTGTAATATTCTAAATGACGTCCACCACCACCTTCACTCTCAATTACGCCACCTAAATAATTCGGCATCTTTACTTCATTAATGACTTTAATTTGATAAGTTGATGTTTTCGGTTTTACCTCAACGACAATCAATAAATCATTTTTATACTTTCGTTCTTTATGTTTGGTAGGTTTTAAAATTTGAATCCTAAAACTGTGATTGGGTAACGTTTCATTTATTCTTATGGTATCAAAAATACCTAAACTAGTTACACCACGTATTAATTCAAGCTTACTCCCTTTTATTTTTATTTCAACCGATTCTGTTGGTAAAATGGTATGTGCTTTTAAACTGTCACCAAATACATTGTATGATCCTTTATGGTATGAAATTAAAACATCTGAGTTAGTATATTGACGCATAATACCAATTTTCAAATCTTGTCCATAACTTTGAACAGTGATTATTAGAATTAATATTGAAAGTAGTTTATACATTTACCTTACTAATCAATAAGCTTGCAACTTTTTTTGAAGCACCACCACTCCCTAATTTCTCTTCCAAAAGTTGATATGACTTTTTCATTTCAATTCTTCCCTTAGAGGATTCATTTTCTATTAACTTTAATTCTTTAATTATGTTCTTAGCTGTTAACTCATGTTGTATTAACTCAGTTACAACAGGCCTATCCATAATTAGATTAACTAAAGAAATATATTTAATTTTAATTAATCTTTTAGCTATAGCATAAGAAATTGCATTAGCTTTATAACAAACCACCTGTGGTACATGAAACAGTGCAGTTTCTAATGTGGCAGTACCTGATGTAACCATTGCTAAATCTGAATTATTTAATAAATCGTATGTCTGATTTTCAATAATTCTGACCTCAGTACCTTGGGCTACTTCTTGATAAAAAGCTTCCGACTTATTTGGCGCACCAGCAATCACTAATTGATAATTTTTAAAAGCCTTAGTTGCTTCCAGCATGATTGGAAGCTTCACTTTTATTTCTTGATTTCTACTACCTGGTAGAATAGCAAGGATTGGTTTATCTGATAAATTATGTGCTTTTAAAAATGCTTCTTTAGATAATGCGGTTTTCTTATAATTTGAAATGGCATCCACTAACGGATGTCCTACGAAATTCACATCTACATCAAATTTTTTGTAAAATGCTTTTTCAAATGGAAGAATACAATACATTTCATCTACAATCTTCTTAATTTTATGAACTCTATTTTGCTTCCAAGCCCAAATTTGGGGAGAAATATAATAATGTACTTTTATTTTATTTTGATGAGCAAATTCTGCTATTCGTAGATTAAATCCCGGATAATCTATTAAAACTAACACATCCGGCTTATAGTGTAAAACGTCCTGTTTACAAAATTTAATATTTTTTGCTATGGTTCTAATATTCATTAACACCTCAATAAACCCCATAAAAGCTAAATCTTTTATATGCTTCACTAAAGTACCTCCGACTTTCACCATATGATCACCACCCCAAAAACGAAATTCAGCCTCATTATCTTTTTCAATAATTGCTTTCATCAAGTTACTGGCATGTAAATCTCCTGACGCTTCTCCTGCTATGATATAATATTTCAAGTAAAAAAAATTAGTTAACTACAAATTTAAGATATATATGTATGTATATATAATTTTACAAATCATATTTGAACATTAATGTGTGAATACTCAAACGAAAACAAAGCATATTGTCAACAAATGAATTGTAACTTTGAAGTTATGAATAGATTTTTAACAGTACTGTTTCTAACTTTTAGTGTAGTTTCATTTGGTCAAGATAAAAAAATAGACCAGTTAGAAGTCTATTATGCACAGCAACATTACAGTAAAGTATTGCGAAAATCTAAAGCACTTTTAGCACAGCCAGACTATGATTACAGTGGGCTTCCAACATTTTACAAGGCCATGTCATTATTTAGAATGGCTAATGATGTCAATTGGTTTAAAAGGCATACCTCATCCATACAAGAATCAATTGACTTGTATACTCAGTTTTTAGAATTTTCGGATGCAGAGCATTACATAATGGCTCATCAACATGAAATTTCTGAATTAAAATCATTTTTAAGAACGATAGAGAAACAATTATCAACACTTGGTTATAAAAAAGAAGAGGAATTAGTAAGCAAATTTATTTCTACTGAATTGAAAAAAATAAAAACGTATTACAGCCCAACACCTAAAGTTGAAATAGAAGATGAGAATCCATTGAACGAAACGGTAATTAACACCCCAATTTCTATTAGAGGAAGCATAGTAAACTCTGCTGAAAAACACATTGGAACTCCTTATTTATGGGCTGGTAATACGCCAAAAGGTTTTGACTGCTCTGGTTACACCTTTTATATTCTTAACCAATTTGATATTACATTACCAAGAACAGCAACTGAGCAAAACAAAACCGCGACTAAAGTTAAAACAGCTAATGCTAACAAAGGTGATTTAGTTTTCTTTGGAAAAGGCAGTAATATTACTCATGTCGGAATTGTGGTTTCTGAAAAAGGTGAGCCACTTACTATGATTCATTCCTCTACAAGTAAAGGAATAATTATTACTAATATAGAAACATCTACCTATTGGAAATCAAAATTAAAAGGAGTTGGTTCTGTAATTAATTAAAGTATATTCATAAAAAAAGGCTACCCAATGGATAGCCTAGTTTTATATCGTATTAAAAATTTAGTAAAGTTCAGACTTTAACCAAGTTCTCATTTCTTTAATTTCATCTCTGTTAAATGTATTTTCAGATTTTTGAATTAATTGTAATAAATAAGTTAAATTTTCAGAAGTAGTTCCTGGCTCGATTAAGAATTCTTCACCTTCCATATCTTCTTCTTTTTCAACTGTATAATCAAAACAATCTTTTTCTTGAATATATTCATAAGCTAAACGACAAGTCTTCACCAATAATGGATCAGTTTCTTTTAAAGCAAATTCTCTAATTTCAGTTAATGCTGCAATTGTAGATTCAGCTTCAAATCCTTTTTCTAAAGCACTAATTAATTCAGTAATCTTTAAGTTTGCTTGTATTGAATTCATATGTAATTTATGATTATGTAAATATTAAATGCCAAAAATAATTAAACTTTTATGAATTATGGCTAAAATTCATGTTTTTTAGGAATTTAACTCCTAAATTTTATCAATCAAGAAAATATAGGCATAAAAAAAGAGGAACAAAAGTTCCTCTTAATTTCATTTAAGATAATGATTTTATAATGCTTTAACAGCATCTAAACCTTCAGTAGCAACTTCTTCAACAGCTTCAGTTCCATCTTCAATAGCTTCTTCAACCATATCAGTAGCAACTTCAGTTCCTTCAGTAACAACATCAGTTACAGTTTCTTCAACAGTCTCTACAACAGTTTCAGTAACTTCTGTTCCTGCAGCTTCAACAGCCTCAGTTAAAGATGCAGCTGCGTCAGTTAAAGATTCTGTAGCTTCTTCTCCACCACCACAAGCAGTAAATCCGAATACGAATCCACCAATCATCATCATTGATAATACTTTTTTCATTTTGTTTAGTTTATTTGATTATAAGTGTAGCAAAAATAGGGATTATAATGAAAATTCCAAATATAATATGAATAATATCATATTTTTTATTTAGAATAATTCTAATGTAACTATCTTTGAATAAAAATTTACAAACTAAAAAAACAATACTATGAGTTTTGAATTACCAAAATTACCGTATGCACATAATGCATTAGAACCAAATATTGACGTACAAACTATGGAAATTCACCATGGTAAGCATCACCAAGGTTATACAAACAATTTAAATAATGCTATTGCAGGAACTGATTTAGAAGGAAAATCTATTGAAGAGATTTTAGAATTAGGAATGGATAAACCAGCAGTTAGAAATAATGGCGGTGGATTTTATAATCATTCATTATTCTGGACAATTATGTCGCCAAATGGTGGTGGTCTTCCAACTGGAGATTTAGCTGAAGCTATCAATACAGCATTTGGAACGTTTGATGCGTTTAAAGATGCTTTTAGTAAAGCAGCAGGAACTAGATTTGGTTCAGGTTGGGCTTGGTTATGTGTTAACAAAGGTGGCTCTGTAGAGGTTTGCTCTACTCCAAACCAAGACAATCCATTAATGCCAGGTGTTGCTTGTGAAGGTACTCCAGTTTTAGGATTAGATGTTTGGGAACATGCTTACTACTTAAAATATCAAAACAGACGTCCAGATTATATTAATGCATTTTTTAATGTTATTAACTGGGAAGAAGTTTCAAAAAGATACAACGCTGGTAAATAATTACTAGATATATCCACATAAAAAAGCCTTTACTTTAAGTAGTAAAGGCTTTTTATTATTTTAAGTAGTCTTTTTTTAATTGCCCTGTTATATTTTTTTAATAAATAATCCTTTACATGGTTTTAAATTGATTCACATGTTAGAATATTTAGTAGAAGAATATGGAAGGGACCGGTTAGGTGATAAAATTGATATAAGATCCTTTAAAATAACATTTACAATTAAATTCTCTTTCTGTGAGTAGTTTTTAATGACTTTGATTGTAATAATTGCTAAAGGTATATCAACTAATATAGAATAAACATCAAGTGTAGTTGAAGTTATTAATTCTTCTAAAGTTTCAGCTGGGAATCTAAAAGATATTTGTGACAATCCATAAAGCCCAACACAGGGCAATAGAATTGGATGGATTAGAATTATGCTCTGGATTTAATCCATTTTCAAGGATTAATTAATCAGTTTTGTCATTCATTTCTTTCATTATCTGATAAGGTTTGAAAAGACTAATTACAGGAATAAAACATGCCCCAGAAGCCCAACCTTCGGTATTTGACAATCCTTTAACGCGAGTATGTAAATTGAAATATGCTCTTCTAAAACATTGGATTAAAGTTACTACTGATACAATATAAATAATTAAAAATGTATTGAATCATTTGCATCATCATCAGCATCAGAAATAATCAGACCATCAGTAACAGATTTAATTGCATATAATCGGAAATACACATAATCACTTGAATAATTACTACTATCCAAATTAATAATATTGCATTTTTTGAACGTTGTTCATTTGGTTTTAAAATATTCATCATTTTTGGAGATTAGAGCTTAAAATTTATACGTTAAAAAACGAGTAAAATATTAGGCTTTAATATTTTATTTGGCTAATTCGCTATAACAGATCCTACATAATGGAACATGTTATCTTTTTCTTCTAAAACAACTGTACCTTCCTCTTCAGTAATTCGGTAAGAAAAGCGAGCAGGACCAGAACAAAACGTGCAAATTGAATTTAACTTAATAATCTCATCCGCCATGGCTAAATTTTAGGCATTGGCCCAAAAGGTTGTGCTTTATAGTATAAATCTAATCCGGCTGCTATTACAGTTTTACCCTCTTGCGGTAATTTATTGCAAACCTCAACTACTGACTCGTCAAAAAATTGAATTTCATCAATGGCAATAACATCAGCATTTAAATGATAATCAAAAATTTCTACTCGTCTTGAAATACTAAATGCTTTAGTTGTATCTTTATCATAAGATACAATTTCATCTTCTCCGTATCGATTTTTGGTTTAAATACAAATACTTTTTTACCCGCAGCTTTATATTCATTTATTACGCTTATTAATGTTTTTGTTTTTCCCGAAAACATAGGTCCACAATTAGCACGCATCTGTGTATTGGTTTCAGATTGAGTAAACGTACTTTTTAGTGAGATTTTAACATCTCTTTTGTGAGAAATTTCCAAAATAATTCGATTTTTTCTAAAAAATATTTTAATTTTACATACTCATACAAATTATGAATAAACTAAACCAAATGGGGGAAACTTCATTCAAATCACTCGAACAAATTACAAATTATATTTTTGATAAAATTTCAGACTTAAATAACTCTGAAATTGAAGAAGTTTTAGAAGAAATCAGCCCAATGATGTCTTTTGATTTTTATGAACCAATTCCTGAAGTGAATACTACTCAAGAAAAAGAAGTAGAGAAGAAGAATGAAACTCCAGAACCAAAACATTCAGAAATTAATACTACAAATTCTTTAAATGAGTCCTTGTCAAATACCTCATCATTAAATGACACATTTAAACCAAAGAGTTCCTTAGCGGAAAGATTAACAAATAGTAAAATTGATGATTTAAAATCTGCTATAGGTATAAATGAAAAATTTGCATTTATTACCGATTTGTTTGCAGGAAGTAATAAAGATTATGATACAGCAATTTCTATTTTAAATTCATGTCATTCAAGCTAAAACGATTTTAAATAAAATTTCAATTAATAATAATTGAGACTTAGACAATCTAACCGTAGAACCGTTTATAGAATTGGTTGAAAGAAGGTATTGATTATGTTTTAATATTTGGCTTACGAAATCCTAAAAAAACCTCCTTTAAATGAAGTACACTTTACAATTCATACTCACATTTTTAATTACAACCAGCTATGCACAAATATCTGATGTAGTAACCAGTGTAAATATCCCTAATGGATTAGCATATCACCATAATATTCTATATGTTTCTGTGAGAGGTTCTGATAAAATATCAAAAATTGATATTACAGCAACAACACCTATAATAACGGATGTGGTATCTGGACTAAATGATGTGAGAGGTTTAGTATTTAGTGGAAATGATCTATATATTGCACAGTCTAGAAAAATATCAAAAATCGACATTTCAGCAACAACGCCAGTTGTAACTGATGTAGTAACAGGATTAAATTACCCAATTGGATTGGAAATTAAAGGAAATGAATTATTTATTACTGAATATTATCAAAATAAAATATCAAAAATTGATATTACAGCATCAACACCTATTTTAACGGACGTGGTAACAGGGCTCAATGGTCCTACTAGGCTATTATTTGTTGGTAATGATTTATACATTTCTGAATTTCTTGGTAATAAAATATCAAAAATTGATATTACAACATCAATGCCCACTACAACTGAAGTAATAGCAGGACTTAAAGCTCCTTCAGGATTGTGCATTAATGGAGATGACCTATATATTTGTGAGTTTAATGATAATAAAATATCAAAAATTGACATTACAAAACCTTCAGTAACAACTTTCGTAGCCCAAGCTATGCAGCCCGTTTCATTAATATATAATGGAAATGATTTATATATCGCAGAAAGAGGAGCAAATAGAATATCTAAATTAAACTATTCTTTAAAGTACTTAAGAGTTGGATTAATAATTTTGATATTGACTATACTTTCCCTTTCTATAATATATCTCAAAAAACAAAAGAAAAAGACCAAAACTTCTGAACTAAAACTAAAAGAACAAGAAAATAAATTAAAAAATCAAGAAAAAATTTCTTCAAAGTTGCAAACAAAAGAAAAAGTGTTAACTGAAATAAAAAATGAATTAAAAGATATTTCAAAAACAAACGACCCTAATACTCATAGACAAAAAACGAAAGAACTTTATGTAAAAGTTCATCAAGAAAATATTATGAAACCTCACGAAGGTAGCTATGAAGAATTATATCTAATCAACGCTGAATTTTTTGAAAAATTATCAACCAAATATTCAAAATTAAATCAATCAGAGTTGGTACTTTGCTACTATGTGTATTTGCAATTAAAAAACACTGAAATAGCAACAATATTAAATTCAACTATACGTGCTGTAGAAAGTAAACGTTATAGAATTAGTTCTAAAATGGAGTTGAAAAGTAAAAAATTATCCCTCTTAGATGCTATTAATCTAAGCACCTTCTGATTTTATTTACATTATAATCAATTACTTATAGAAAACGCGTAGTAAGTGCGTAGTCCTTTTTTGTGTTTTATTTTTTTTTAGCTTGTATAATTGTAAACTGTAATTATTGCAAATAACTAAAATAAAATGATGAAAATGAATAAAGAAAAAACAGATTGGAAAAAAATACCAATCAAAATGATGTTAATAGTATTGACATTATTTATCAGTGCAAATGGGTTCGCACAAAGTGATTTTATAACCACTTGGCAAACTACAACAGCTAGTGAGAGCATTACCATACCAACAGATGGAGGTTACACTTATAACTATGATGTAGATTGGGGAGACGGGAATACAACTACAGGTGAAACTGGTAATGCTACGCATGTTTATGCTGCCGCAGGAGCGCATACTGTAAAAATTTCAGGAACCTTCCCTGCTATATATTTTGCTTCTACTGGAGATAAAGATAAAATCACACAAATTAACCAATGGGGTACTACTGTTTGGGCTACTATGTATTTAGCATTTTCAGATTGTTCTAATCTGCAAGGTGTTGCAACAGACGTTCCTGATTTGTCTAATGTAACCAATATGGCTTATATGTTTTATGGTGCAACGACCTTTAATCAAGCTATCGGAACATGGGATGTCAGTAATGTAACCAATATGTTTGGGATGTTTCAGGGTGCGAATACCTTTAATAAAGATATTAGTAATTGGACTGTAACGAATGTAACTAGTATGGGTGTTATGTTTTCGGATGCAAGTGCCTTTAATCAAGATATTAGCAATTGGACTGTAACGAATGTAACTGATATGCGTTTTATGTTTGCGGGAGCAAGTGCCTTTAATCAAGATATTAGCAATTGGACTGTAACGAATGTAACTGATATGCGTTATATGTTTGCGGGAGCAAGTGCCTTTAATCAAGATATTAGCAATTGGACTGTAACGAATGTAACTGATATGCGTTATATGTTTGCGGAAGCAAGTGCCTTTAATCAAGATATTGGGAATTGGACTGTAACGAATGTAACTAATATGAGTTATATGTTTTATAATGCTACATTATCAACATCTAATTACGATTCTTTATTAATAGGTTGGGAAGCACAAACGCTAAACTCAGGTTTAAATTTTGATGGTGGTAATAGTAAGTATTGCGCTGGCGAAACTGCACACAATTCTTTAACAAATGCAGCCACTAATAACTGGACCATTACAGATGGGGGAAAAGATTGTAGTGCAAGTTATTTTATAACCACTTGGCAAACTACAACAGCTAGTGAGAGCATTACCATACCAACACATGGAGGTTACACTTATAACTATGATGTAGATTGGGGAGACGGGAATACAACTACAGGTGAAACTGGTAATGCTACGCATGTTTATGCTGCCGCAGGAG
>Ga0256824_10000353_pt1 | contig 17505 bp, 9 predicted proteins | sample CV67metaG_FD_191570 | JGI IMG/M metagenome (GOLD analysis project Ga0256824, IMG submission 191570) | Hydrothermal vent microbial communities from East Pacific Rise, Pacific Ocean - CV67 | ecosystem: Environmental > Aquatic > Marine > Hydrothermal vents | place: Pacific Ocean: East Pacific Rise...
CATCCTTGTAGGAGATAATTTTGCTTATATTAACAGCGACAAAGAGGCTGATGTGACAAATAGTAAGAATACATTTGGAAGATTAAAAACAGTGTTTGGTTACGAGCCATTCACATTATTTATAAAATAGTATTATGTGGGATATGTAGGATAGGAGATGATAAAAAATAACATTAAATAAATAACTATGAAAAAAATTATATTAACACTGCTTTTAATGGTATCATTTTTAGTAATGAGCTCTCAAATTATTAAAAATGATAATGAGCAGACATTCGTATCTTTAGGTATGGATGGGGACTCCAATGGGTACGCTCAAGGGATAGATATTGGGTATATAGGAGAGACTATATATATGGGCGCTGGTATTGGGCACTCTTTAAAAAATGATGTAAATATGTATAGGTTCAAGGTTGGTGTAGTATACCCAAGTAAAAAACCTATAAAAGAGGGGCGTAAGCACCTTGTATTCACAACACCTTATGTTGAGTATGTTATCCTTGACGGGCATGATAAGAATGTATTTGGTACTGGGTTGAATATATACTATTACTATAAAAATTTTCCTGTTGGTGTGTTCGTTGGAGCGGATACCAGACAGATATATAATGTAGGAATAATCATTAAATATAATTAAAACATTGCGCCATTATTAACTGGGCTCGCTACCGCTAGTAAAGATTGGATCGCATTTTAGCCAGAGCAGTAAAATTTTTTATTGCTCTGCTTTTTTTTAGCCAGTATTTTTAGTATTATGTATAAAGATAAACGACTTAAAAATGGAATATAACCCTTATATACAGAGAATCTTAGTGGAGCAAATTCAGGAGTTTGAGACTCTTGATCTTCAAAACATAGACCCTAACGATCCTGCACTTGATAATAAACTTGTACTAATTGCTTATAATATAGATACAAGAAAGTTTTTTACCTTTTACTATGACCTTACTAGTGGGAGTATAGTGATTAATTATAATTCCTCACTTACACGAGATTACACTGTTAATACAGATGCCTTATCCACTCCTAGAGGGTTTACCTTCAGGACAGGATGGTCACTTGATAATGTAGTAAATGCTTTATGTAATCCGCCAATACCTCCAGTACTTTCACTTACAGCTGATAAATACCTTATTGAGGTCAATCAGCCTACTAATGTTGTGCTTTCATATACATACGTACAGAACTCAGGTGGGGCAGTAGATGGTAGTTTTCCAGTTACATATAGCAGAGGGTCTATAAATATCCCATCAAACGTGGATAGTCTTACTGCAAATAATGTAGGTAACATAGAATACGGAGTAACACTTAGAACAATATCTTCGCCACAATACCCACAAATGATGATGAATGCAACCGACGATGTCAAGGTTATTTACCCATTTCTTATAGGAGCTGGAGCAAGTAATACTTTGGTAGGTATAGGATCCCTAGATGAAACACAAAAACAATCTCTACACGACATTTCTGGTACACACTATATGATAGCTAATTTTGATAGCTTAGTACCTTCTGCACAGCCTTTACCTCAAAATAACTATTGGTTCGCTGTTCATCAGAGCTACACTCCAACAGAATGGATTGCTGTAGACGCATCTGGTAACGAGAGTGCACTAAATAGGGGCCCTATAGCGACAGGCTTTTCTGATATAGGTAATCTAACATTTAAAGGAAACTCATACAAGATCTGGATGGGTATTCAACCAACATATTATTCAACAAGAATAAAGATAAAATTTTAATACAATATGGCAGCAAATAACATAATTCCAGGACAAAGTGACATCAATGTAAGATACTTCTATTTAGGTAAAGGTGCTTATGATGCTAAACTAGCGGTTCTTACATTAGCAGAGCTTAATGAGCTTATCTTAAATGTAGGTTCTTACTACACAGATGGTGACCTTGTTTGGGTATCTGGAGAGAGAAAACATTATATAATTAATGTTGACGGTAGTGGTACTGTTACTACTGAAATAGCACCTATAGGAGGTGGTGGTCCAATAGAACCCCCAGTAGCTGGATCAGGCTTCTTATTCTATGGAGGACAACAAAATGTATATGACTATACAGTATCAGGATTGCAGACAGCAAAACCTTCAACTCTTGGGTATGGTAATAATGACTTAATTGTATCTTCTGGTGGTGTAACTGCTGGTATACCTGGATATGAACAATATAATGTTTGGAGAGTAGAGATTCATCCAAACGGTGTTGAAGGATATGTGCCTGAAGGTACTATCAAAGGGGTGCCTGGTGATGACGGACAAAGAGGACAAAAAGGAGATAAAGGGGAATCATTTACTGTACAAGGTAGAGGAACTTATGCTGATATGCCAGACTGTAGCACTGTTGCTGATGGTTATGCATACCTAGTGACAAGTGGTCCTGTTAATGTTGGGCTTATCTATTTTGCATCAGTACCAGTGACTGGACAATGTGGTTGGTCAAATGGAGTGCCTTTTGGTAAAGGAGATCCTGGTGCCAGTGTATGGACTGTATTTAGAAGATCTACAACTGCTTTAGGAGTTTCTGATAGACCTACTGATAATACTGTACAAGAAAATGTAGGCCCAAACTGGAGTGATGGTGTACCTGATATTGGAGCACAGCCTGGTATTCTTTATATGTCACAAGCAACTTATGCTATAGTTGATGACACTACTAACCCACCAACGACTACACCTGATGTATTCTCATGGTCTATACCAGTATTGGTAGAGGGTGAGAATGGTCTAGATGGTCGTGAGGGCCGTGATGCTGGATTTTGGGTAGTATGGAGTGAAGGACAAACTATGCCTGCTGTTCCTACTAATAAACCTGTAAAAGACGGTACTGGAGCTGACTCATGGACAGCTGATCCAAATCAAACATGGTTTGATGACATTGATGCTAATGACCCTGCAAAAGACCAGCCTAGATGGATGGCACAAATCTCATACCTGAATGCTTCAGGGACTTGGGATGCATGGCAAGTATCACAGATAGGAGGAGAAAAACCACCTTACAAAATAAATTTATTTGCTAGAGCTGCGGCAACACCTGCTGGAGTTACTACTGCGATACCATATATGGATGGTACAGATTTCACTACTGGGCCAGAAGCGGCTACACTTGTTAATGCTGACGCTGCTGGAGATAATACAGTATGGAGTGATGCACCACCTATTATAGGAACACCTCCACCAGTACCTGCAGAGAGACTTTATTTTATTGAGGTATCTGTAGGGCTTAATACTCCCAATACTAACTGGACGACTCCAGTTGAACTTGATGGGGCTGAAGGAGATGAGGCTGGTATATGGAGTGTATGGACAGATAATAACACAATATTAGAGAATGATTTGCCGTACTTACCTACAGCTGATACAATCATAGATAATGATAGTGATACAATTAGTCTGCCTATAAATTCTGAGTGGTATGACTCTGCTACAGGAACATCTGTATGGATGGCTAATACCTACTTTAGAAAAGGAGCATGGTCTGCATGGCAGTTTATGAGAGTGAAAGGTGAGAAAGGTGAGGACGGAGCAAGTTTCTCTATTAATGACCAGGGAAGTGGAGCACCTACATCTGATATGTATTGTACAGAAGATAAGGGATTTGCCTATCTTGATTCAGATACTAGTAAGTTATACTTTAAAACAACAGATCCTTCAGCTACTGGCTGTAATGATGTTGGATGGACCACTGGTGTTCCTTTTGGTAAAGGAGATGGAGGAGAGAACTATTACAATATTTTCTCTGCCGCACCTCCGTCAAATCCAAATGCTACACCACCTGTAACAGGGCCAGCGAAGCCTGTAGATGGTACAATAAAAGAGGATGCTGTATTACTTCCACAATGGAATGATGCACCACCAGAAATAAATCCTGCCTCTGGAGACAGATTATGGATGTCAACTACGTCTTACAGTAGAACAGCTGCTGGAGTAGTTATTGGAACTATTAAATGGTCTAATGCTGTAATGATTGACGGAGAAGAGGGAGCAAATGCTGGGTATTGGGCTGTATGGAATGAATCAGATACATATACTGATCTTCAATATATTAGAACATATTTATCAAATAATGATACTGTCCTTAACCTCAGCGGTACAGGTTGGATAGATGATACTGTTGCTGCTACTGGATCTGTGGTATGGATGGCTACGGCTTACTATAGACCATGGAATACTGGGGATACCACACTTACACCAGACGCAAACGGAAGAGTTTGGACTGAGTGGGTATATGTTAAGGTATTAGGAGAAGATGGATCTGCTGGAGTAAAAGGAGATGCTGCTTACACATATATACCAAGTACGGTATTTCTTAAGAAGCCTGTATTTGATGGGACAGGAACACCTATTGATTTAAGTCCTTTTGACGCCATTGGTGGATGTCTTGATGGAAGTAATGCAAACGGGTTTACTGTTAATATGAGCGGAGGTATTTTAATAGATGGTAATCAATATACAGAAAATAATGCTGACCCTTACTTTAAAATAGAGGATGGTATACCATCAACAGACTCTACAGAAAGGGTTTGGATGCTTCAAGGAGTATTCAATAGTAATGACAATTTATGTGCTGATGGGGCATCTCATAGACTTAATTGGAGTAAACCTAGCCTTCTTAAGGATACTGCTGGTATGGATTATGAATACCATAGAGGGGTAGCTGTAGGAGGAGGCCCTAACTGTGACTATCCAGCTATGGGTACTGGAGGATTTAAACCCTTGGATCCAGAAAGTGGTGGGTGTTGGTTTAGTGATCCTGATGATAATACATTAGAAACTGCAGGAGGCGCTTATTGGATAGCGCAAAAAAACTGGAGTGAAGGACCATCTGCACAATGGAAAGTATATAAGATAAAAGGCGAAGATGGAAAAGACTCCACTCCGACGGTTTTTTTTTCTAATGTTCACCCGTACAATCCAAATAGCCCGACCAGTCATGTAAATATGTCTGATCTTTTAGCTGACCCTAGTTATGAACCAACTAAATGGACAGGAGTAAGAGACACTAGTGATCATTTTTTTAGTGACTCGTGCTCTTCATATAGAGCGAGTTACTATGTATGCCAAAAAATAGGAGATAACTATATTCCTATAGATCCGATGATAGATCCTCCACCAAGGTGGGTTACTCTACATGATCCAGCAACTGGAAAGGGTGGTTATGAAGTATATAGAATTGAAGATACAACGTTATCTCCTTCTATTCCTCAACATAGTTTTTTTAGTAAAAAGCTTATAAAATGGGGACATATAATAGATACAGCATATACTAGTGAAAGTGCTGCTGTTAGATTATCTATTGTAGGAGATTCTGCTAGATTTACAGATGCTGGGTTGTTTCCTGATACTAGTACTAAATTTATATCTGGACTTACTGGTAATAAAGATGTAATTTGTACAGGATATCCTTCCATCTATATAATAAACTGGAAAGATGCGGCCTCTGGAAATAAGCTATATATGAAGTACAGAATAAGTTTATGGGGATATTCTAATTCGGCTGTTGCAGTTGATGATTTAAATGATGCATTAGTACATTTTAAGTCTTATAAGTTTCAAGGGGAAAACTATCACCCACGAGGTGAACAATTACCTTCTCCTGGAGAATTAATGTTAGATAGTCTTTCTGGAAACCCTATGAATGTAGTTCCTGGTAGTACTTGGTATATTGGAGTTTCAGAGTATGATTGGTTCAAAGATCCGCAGGCGTTACAACAACAGTATGTTATGGAGATGAATCTAGATGGTACAGTAAAAAGTTGGGGATTTTTAGGATCTCCTTAATATATAATAGATAATAATAAAATAATAAATTATGTTATATTACAGTAAAAGAGTAAAGAAAGGACAATATGATCTTGCCACACAGCCTGGTTCTGGCTCATCTCAATTTGGAGGACAACAGTATTCTAATAGTAGTGAGCCTAGTGGCGATGCGGCTATGTACGGGAACGGTCAAGGTAATGTTGCTGGACCAGTAGATGCTAGTGTTTTTGGAGGGGCTCCACAGCGTTTCGATACTAGTAAACCAAAAGGAAATTTTTCTATGCAAAATAACCCATATAGTAACAGAGGTGTCTATGGTGCAAATCCTGTACAACAAACATCTATGGTTGCCCCAGCGCCTAAAGGAGCTAGCGCTAAGGAAAGCACTTTGGCTGCAGGTACTGATGGCGCTATTGATGCTGGTACTAAAGCTATTGGAGACGGAGGTAAGGCTGCGGCTGGATCAGGTATAGCTACTGTTGCTAATCTTGGTGTAGGTCTTGCTACTGATGCCATTAATTCTAATATGGATGATGGCAAAGATTATACATATACTAAAAAAGAAAGTGCTAGTGATTTCGCTGGTGAGGTAGCTAAGTCTACTGTAGGATCTGTTGCTGCTACTATTGGTGGAGCAGTTGCTACTGGAGCAGCTATTGGAACAGCAGGAGTTGGAGTTGGTGCTATTGTAGGTGCCGCTGTTGGATTAGTTGTTGGTGGAATCAAGGTATGGAAAGGTAAGAAAAATGCTAAGGAAAATCTTAAAGTTAAGACTAAGAGGGATGAGCTTTCTGCAAGAGATTCTGAGATGAAGGGAATAATGAGTAAAGAGCAGAATCTTTCGTCAGCTAACCCTGAATTTTCTGAAAAAGCTGGTAACTGGACACCAGGGTATAGTGAAAATGTCACATATAGAAGAAAGCTTGGTGGTATTATACATAATAGTGATTTAATGGTAATCAGATCTATGGCCACTAAGAAATCAGCTATGGATAAGACCTTTACACCTATATTTAAAGCAGGAGGCACTCTTTCTGCTGGTGTGAACGTAATCCCTAATGGTGTATTACATGAAGAAGATAATAGTCTAGGAGATAAGGGTATGCCAGTTGTTAAGTGCGATGCCCAAAAAAAAAAGTGTGAAAAGAAGTATGAGATAGAAAAAGAAGAGTTAATTACTACTCTAGATGTTACTAAGAAGATAGAAGAGCTTGCTAAGGGAGGAAAAGTTAAGGCTTTGGGTAAATATCTTACTGATCAATTACTTGATAATACACACTCATTTTCAGAGAAATATGAAAATTTAGATAAGACCACATAATATGAAAACAATATATATAGGGGACAAGGAGTTCAAAGTAGAGACTGTAAATAAACCAGAAGCAATGGCAACTGGGTTATCTAAGCATAAAAGCTTGGAGCAGGGACATGGTATGCTGTTTGGTTTCGGTAAGGAGCAGAAGGTTACTATGAATATGTATGATATGGATTTCCCTTTAGATATGTTATTTATAGATGGTAATGGTGTTGTTATACACCAAGAGACAATGCATCCAGGAAAACATGATGTAAGTGTTGATGATGTGAAATATGTGCTCGAGGTAAATAGTGGGGAAGGAGTTAATCTCTTAGGGGAGACACTTAGTAGAAAGCCTAAGGAGGGTAATATGCTAGTAGCATCTAAGAATGTATCAGAGAAGATGCAAGCTGGAGGTACTTTTCAAATGTATGAAGACGAGGTCAAAGCCTCTGTAGGAGATATGCAAGTCCTTGATGATACTGGTAAGGTACTTATGAATATTAAAGGAGGTGAGCGTATATTTTCAATAAAGCATACTGAGGATCTAATGAAGCTAGCTAAAAAAGTTAAAGATGGTAGACTTGAGCCTGAGGCACTAGGAAGATATATGAAAAAGGTTATTGATATGCAAGATACCCAAAAACCAGAATATGTAGATTAATGGCTGGATTAAATAGAAAAGTTTATACAAGCCTTAGAAAGAAGGCATCTGCTAGCAGGGAGTTTAAAAACTCTGTTGGGAAGGCATCTAGCGATATAGGTAACAGTCTTATACCTAAGGAATCTCAGAGACAAGCTAAACCAGACAGTGGTGCAGCATACCAGAAGATGTTAGACAAAGCACAGGCTAACTACGATAAGAAACTTAGTAAGATGCAGGAGCAGTATCAGGGAGATATAGCCAGATCTACTAAAGATAGTAATGCTGCAATTAAAGGTCTTCAAGAGAAGATAGCTGCTGGAGATAAGCGTATGGGCCAAATGGCTGAGAGTACACAGAAGGCGCTTCAGGGAATTGGAAGACAACAACCACAGAATAAAACAAAACAAAATACTCTTGCCACAAATACAGAGGAGGATGATACTTCTTTTGATGGTACCCAGGGATTTAAACAAGATATTATGGCTACTATGCTCTCTGAAGCAGAGAGAAAGATAAATGAAAAAGCCGATGAAGATAGAAGCAAGTCTGAGGGTATAGAGGTTACTAAGCCTGTAATAGAATCATTATTTAGTAATGTTGGGTTATCTAAACTTAGTATACCAGATAATCTTGGAGGATTTAAGAAGAAGAACTATGATTTTGGTGAATACCAGATGAGATTCACTGATCCTTTTGGAATTAGAAACTGGGGAGCTAGAAAAGGTAAGCATTCTAAAGGAATCGATTTAAGATTATTTAAAGATAATAAACCTGTTGACTACCCAGTAGCTCTTGCTGATGGTAAGATTGTTAAGATAGGTATGGATGGTGATGGTAGCAGAATCACTCCAAAACAGGGGGCATCTGGAGGAGTATATGTGTATATACAACTTGATGAAAACCCTAATAAAATATATAAAATGGTCCACTTACCTAAAAAGTTTTATGCTGATAAAGAGAAGTATATGGGGAAAAGTGTGAAACGTGGAGATATATTAATAAAAGATAGCTTAGCTACAGGTAGTATGACTGCCCCACATGTTAAGTATGCAATAGCTGACTATGACCCTAATACTGGCAAGTCGGCTATGAACTATTCATCACAGGAAAATGATCCAACAAAATTATTTTTCACTGGAAGTATGAATAATTAAATAAAAAAGAGTATTATACAGATACAATAATTAATTGATAAATATTTTACAATGGGATATTACATGAACAAGTACGGTAAGAAGAATACGCTAAAGTTTCAAGAAGGTGGAATGATGCCTGAGGAAGGTGGAGCACCCCCAGCACCAGAAGCAGGAGGAGCGCCAGCAGGAGGCGGAGATGAAGAGCAATTGATCGCGTGGGCAGAAGCTGCTACACAAGGTGATCAGGAAGCTGCTATGCAATTAGGTATGGCTATCGCACCTATGATTATGGAACAAGCTGCAGCAGCTAGTGGCGGCGGTGGAGCTGAAGGTGGAATGCCACCAGAAGGCGCTCCAGCTGAAGGAGGTACACCAGTTTTTAGAAAAGGTGGATCTTTCATAGGAAAAGCATAAAGCAAACTAATTCTTTCTAAATAACTTACCCCTTCTTATCGATCGATGAGGTAGGGGAATTGTTGTTAATAATAACTGATGATATGGCAGATAATACGACTATAGATAATAATGAAGAAATTACAGTACCAGCTACTGGTGGTGCTATTGGTATGGATACTAGATTGGTTTCTGCCAATGACCTGACTGTAGCCCCTAATGGGGAAGCAACTGATATGCCTGGTGAAGGTACATTGGATAGGTTTACTACCAGAAAAGAGCTAGGAGATTATGACTTGACTGTAGATAAGAGAGCGGATGTTGATGCCAACTTGGCTAATAACTTTACTTTGTATGATGCTGTTAGGGATACCCCTATTGGTCAGGCACTTACTACACTTGACCTGTCTGCTGTAAATTGGAAGGATGGTCCAGGAGATGATCTTAATAATCTAGATATTGATTCTGGGGCACTTAGAGCTTCTGTTAATGCTAGTACTGATATTAGCGAGGATGACAAGGTTAGGTACAATAAAGCTGTAAATATTATAGCCAATGCTCAGAATAAAGGGATGAGTATTGTTAGAGCATCTGATGGTCGTTACTGGATTGAAAGTAATGAGGGAGGTAGAAGAAACTATGCTATTAATGGACTACTTGATATAAAGAGTGTTATTGATAAGTTCCATGGTAAAGCGCCTAATGATACGATAGAGGAGGATACCCCTGAGATACCTAAGGTAGTACCAGGCGGTGTTGTTGTACCAGAAGAGGGTAAAGATATACCAGACGAAGCTATACAAGAATTTAATCTTAATGAGGCTGAGCAGTGGTATTTGGCATCATTTGTTGGTGATGTTGTTACCACTGTCGGAGGTATGGCATTTAAAGGAGCTGCTGGTGCAGGATCTGTGCTATCATTTATTGGAGGTCTTGCATCTACTGCTGCTGATGCCAGAGGTGATTATCTAAGTGGTAAGAGCTGGGGGGATATAGGAAAGAATGCTGCTGTACGAGTTGGTCTTGAGGCCGCTGAAGCAGTGAGTTTTCTACCTGTAAGTCTTATAGCTAAGCTTAAGAAAGGAGCACCTGTCGCAAAGATTATTAGACGTGGTATGACTGTTATAATGGCAGGTAATGCTATTGATGTTGCTACAAAGACTAGATGGAAAGAATTGTTTGAAAAGGACTTTGCTGACTATGATATCGATGACTGGAGAGAGATGACCAGGGCTATTACTGCTGTTGCTGGCCTTGCTGGTGGAGCACTTGCTAATAAGCAGAGAGGAAACAGTATTAAGAAAGCACATGCGGCTGATGCTAAGGTAGCTACACCTAAAACTCCTATGGAGATGAAAGATGCTATGACTGCTGATAATCTTGGTATAAAACCTAGATCACATTATGATACAAAGAACGCGCCCAGTAGAACAAAGCACGATAATGCTACAAACAAGCTACAGGAAAAGCAAACTAAAAATACTGCTGAGGCAACTGATAGAAGTAATACGCTATTAAGTAGAAAGCAAACACCTAGGAGTACAACCCTAAGAGCTACTCCAGGCAATAAGCAGAATGCACATAAAAATACTTTGATTGAGTCTAATAATAAGAATATTGATAACAGCATAAGCAAGACTAAAGCAGATGTAGAAGTTAAGAATAATAAGCTTGTTGAGAAGGAGGGAAACATTAAGAAAGATATTGATACCAAAGAAGTGGCTGGTAAAGAGGCTGCTGGTAAAGAGAGAACCAAAGATCTAAAGACTGCAGAAGATAAAGCTATCGCAGACAACAAGGACGTAGCCACACTGAAGGGCAAGTCTCAGGCTGCTATCGATAAGGCTAGGGCTGATAATGTTGAAGCTTTTGGTAATATCAGAGGAGGAAATGTTAATAAGAAAGGAGCTCTGGAGGCTGGAGTTAAGACTGATACTAAGGCACCTAAGTATGATAAGGTTAAAGTAAAGCAAATGGAGGCTGTTAATAAGGCCAGTAAGAAAAAGCTAAAAGAGGTAGAAAAAGACTTGTTAACAGATAGTAAAAATAATAAACTTAAAAAGAAGAGGGAGACACTTAGGAAGAAGATAGTTAAAAATACTGAGAAGATAGGTAAGGAGAAACTTAATAAAAAGAGTTTGTGGAAGAGAGGAGTTAAAGGAGCGTCAGATGGCTTTGATGTTGCTGGTACACTTATTGTTCCTAACAAAAACTTTGCGTCGCACGCCAATCTTAAATCTATAGCTAACTCTGATGTAATGAAAGGTGATCATAATGTCCCTAAAACAGACAAGGCTGCTAACATGTATCTAAAGAATGCTGGGTTTAAGCAGAGCGAGATTGCTAAGCTGACACTAGAGCAGAAGCAAAATGCTTTTAGATATATAAGGTATAATCAAGGGAAGATTGAGAGAAAGAAGATAGGTGGTAAATTAGAAGGTATGACAAAACTAGTAAGTAAAGGTAAAGTACTTAAAGCTCAAAATGGGCTTAATACATTAATGCACGCTAAGACAACGAATAGTCTAAAGCCTGTTAGTAATGACCCTACTGGAGGTACATTTGATAAAGTATATGTAGATAAGGCTGGTAATCCAGTTGACTACATGACTGATACATGGTACACTAAGGGCAATCCTGGTTTCATATATAGTAAGAACCCTATTACTGGAGAGATTGAGTCTGGGCCTAGAGGGACAATTACGCCTTTCGCAATGTCTCAAGAAGCTATAGATAGAGGTAATCTAATTAATATAAATGGTGTGGCACCAGAGATAACACAAGAGGCTACTGATAGGGGTAAACTGCTTAATAGGATTAATGGTAACAATACTATATTCAATAATCCTGGAGAACTAACAAAGGATGAGCTTGCTGAGAAGGCTAGAGCTAAGAGTAAAGCAGAACTTGATGCAATCACTGCTAAGTATAATGCACTTAGAGCTCAGTATGGTATCCCGCAAACACCGTCTAATAATAATGATCAATATAAGATACTTGACTATGTTAAGCCATCAGATATAGCAGGACTTTTCCAGAATAATAGGATTAAAGAAAGCTATACCAGAGCTGATGTGCATGCTACTACTGCACAGACACTTTTACCTAAAAACATGTCGGGTCTTGAAGGTGCTCTTAATCAGACAAATAGAGGTGTGAATGTTGACTCCGCTGACTGGTATGCTAAACAGGCTATACAACAACGAGCTATGAACTCTAATATGGAGAATAGAGGAAAGCTTATAGAGAGAAATAATGAGTACGTTGATAGACAGAGAATGGCTAATATTGCAACAGTGAATAGAAACTCTGCCTCAGTGATACAGGCTATGAACCAGAATATACTCGCTTCTAATAGAGATAGGATGATGAGTGCGCAAAGTAGGCTTCAGGCTAGAACAGCTGAGAGGGCTAAGGATAACAAACTTATTGGTAATATCGGTAATAGAATGGCAGACTATGGTAGAGGAATGGCTAAGAAAAATCATAATGATAAGTTTACAGCTGATTATAATAAATATGCTAACTTAGCACATATCTACAATACTGAATACATGCCAGCAGTTCAGCAGTTCAGTCTGGATAAGGATGTTAAAGGTATTATGGACACTAAAAGCAAGTTCATGCAGAAATATAATATAGATCCAGATGATATAGACGCTAAATTAAGAACCATAAATTCTAGTATGATTAGCTAAGCTATCACAATTCAATAACAAAAAGGCTTCCATATGGAGGTCTTTTTCTTTTATTTTTAGTATTATACCAGGAGATAACCTATTTAAACATGTCGATATGAATAAGAGAAAGCAGCTTGGTATTATAAAGTATGGAACTAAGAAGTATAAAAGAACTGAGAAAATGCAGGGCGGTGGTACACTTGAGGCCTATGCTCCAGTGTATAACTGGCGTGAGGATCCATATGAAATGATGCTTATGAAGCAAAAAATGTCTGCTGAATCTGCACAAAGAACTGCCAGATCTAGGGGAGGCCGTAAAAATAAGCCTACTAAATCTGATTATAAACCTTTTGTAGCACTTAAAGAAGGTCTAACTGGATCTAGAACACACTATAACAATTTATATAAGCAGGACCAAAGAGCTTATATGGATAGAATACAGCAAAACGGAGAAGCTTGGGTTAATACCTATGAGGCTAAGACCATGCACCAAAACATTATAAATCAAGGAATTGCTTACGAAGCTAGACTGAAAGAGGAGAAGGGTATATTCAAGGATTCTGAGAAGAAGATGAGAGACAGTAATGACCAGAATGCTTATGCTATTTCTAATAATGGTGGTATGTTTGTACTTGACGGTAAAGGAGAGGCACAAGATAAATATAAATTTATTGATCAATCTGAGTATCTTAGCAATATTGACAGGTATGTACCTCAAACAAAGGACAAGCTTGCTACATATATGACATTCAACCATATACCTGGTTCTGATGTTTACATAAAAGACTTTATTGGTAATGGTGCTATGGGCCAAAATTCACTAGATCAAGAATTTTTAAAGCTAAATAGAGATAGAGTTAAATTTAAAATTATAGAAAATAAGACTACTGGAAAGAAGATGGTTGGGGTTGGTGAAAGAGCTATGGACTTTAACGAGCTTAAAAAAGGTATAGAATCATTTGTTAATGGTCAAGGTCCTATTAATAGTGGTGATCAGAGAAATGTTGCTAATGGAGCTGATATTGAAGAAATCGTTAGTGGTATATATAAAGGAGTATATGCTGGATCATCTGATCAAGATGCGCTGAGTGCGTCGCTTAGTTCAGAGGTACTTAAAGATCTGCAGAATAGAGCAAAGCTTAATGCTATAAAAGATCCTAAGAAGAGAGCGGCTACGTTTCATAGAATGAAGCAGGTCGCATTAGTGGAGAAATTCTTTGATGCTAGCTTGAGAGATCCTAGTAAAGGAAACAACGGTGGAGGTGAACTTACTGGTGGGGCTAGTAAGACTATGAAATTTACTCCAACGCTTGGTAGACTATCTGCCATGGCGTATGGCAAGTTTGAGAATAACTCTAAATACACTATAGAAGGTGATGGAGCTGTTATAATTGACTCTGATGGAGAGATTACTGGTGACAGAAAAGTGGACTCACTTCAACTTCCTATGGTGGATAATATCATATCTCCTGCAGGACTACAATTTGGTTCTGGAAAGGACGACGCTTCTATAAAAATAGCTACTGAGTTCTCTAGACTTAACAAGAACCCAGTATTGAATGATATAAAAGAAGGAGATAGAGTGTATTTACAAGATGGTACATCACTTTCTAAGGCCTATGGTAATAAGAGATCAGCTACTGCATTCTTAACAAACGGTGCAGCTATTGATCCTCAGAGAGGAATTGATATGGTTATAATGCCTATTGATAAGGACGGTAATCCTGTTCCTCACGTGGCTAAGAAGCTGAATGATCTTAAGAATGTGTACAAGAAGAACATGCGTGCTGCATATAATAAGAGTGTATCAGCTGATTTACAGATTAAAACTGAGGCCCAGTTATTATTAAAAGGTAATAAGGTATCGCCTACAATACAGGATGATCTTAAAAGATATAATGAGTTTATAGAGATGGGCGCCAAACACGCCTACTATGCCAAGGAGGCTAAGGATAACCCGAGTTTACAGAATAAGAATAATCTAGCAATGGCTACTTTGTCAAGAGACCTAAGCATGGGAATGCAGAATGATATAGAGAAGAACCTATCCGCTACAGGTAATCTAAGACTGGCACCATTTGCGTCAGTGACTATGATTATCAATGAGGATTATGGAGATACAGAATTTAGTGATATAATCAAAACAACTAGAGGTGGAGCATCTCAGATACATGATGTAGAGGATTATCAGGCTGAGTTTATGGATGATATAGAAAGAGATACTACTGGGCTATTAGGTAAAGACTATAGCACTACTACTTTCTTAATGCCTATTAAATCATCTATGGTACAAGCTGCAGAGAAGGGAGAGAAAGTTAAAGATGCATTCAATCTTAACGATCTTGAAAAAGGAATAATGACATTGTTTGAAAAAGAGTTTGTTGGTACTGCAAGAGACCTTAACGAAACTATTAAATTTTTAAAAGAGTAAGATATGAGCGATACGGCTATTGAACAACAAGGCGGACAAGGACAAGTACAGGCTACACAACCACAGCAGCCTGCTCCACAACCAGGTGTTAATGAAAAGATACAGGATGAGGAGATTACTGCGCTTGCCAAAGAAGTTGATCCTAGTATAACGGACGGTGACGAGAAGAGTAATGACTGGCTGAAGGCTAGACTTGATAACCCAGGTATTAGTACTAAAAACTTTGCTGAATTTTGGGGCATAGATAGTTTTGGAAAGATGAAGTCTGAGGAGGATTATTGGAAAGATCCTGAGATTCAGGATAAGTTCAATGAAATGTATGGACTGAATGCTAAGTCTGAGTTTGAGGACTTCTATAATAATATGACAAAGGAGTTTTCTTTATTCAAAGTAGATATACACCAGAACAGTAAAACTGCGTCAGAGCTCTACTTAAGTAGTAGAGATAGATTTAGTACTGTTGCCTCAGAGAGATTCCAGAATATTACTGGGTCACTTAAACAAGGTGATGAGTGGGGAGAAGATCGTTGGGATAGAAGAGAAAGCTTTAAGTTTGTTAGAGAGGTAACTAGGGACGCTAATGGTAAAATTAGTAAAGAATACCACGAGTACTCTCCAGATGTATTTGATGTTATCATGGATAGAGTAGGTGTTAATGGACTTGCTTATGGGGATATATGGAATAATCAGGACCCTAGGGAAGGTGTATATGGTGTATTTTTTGATGTGGTTAATGAAGGACAGGTATGGAGTGATAATGATAATGAATTTGTTGATGTCAAGAATGATCAGATTGTATCTCGTTGGGATATTGATACTGGTAATTTTATGGACGGGTTTCTTAAAAACAATAAACTTGAGGCTGATGGCATAGGTGACTATGTAAAAGCTATTGTGAGATCACCATTAAATGTCTTAACTGATCTACTTGATACTGGTGTACAACTTGCTAGAGCTGGAATGGCCGCTGGATATGCTGTATCAAATTGGGGAGCAGAAGACGGAGATAAAAATGACGTTACAAAGAGTACTTATTATAAAATGCTTTCTGGGATTGGTGTAAAGATCAAATCATTTAGCACATCATCATCTCAAGAAGCTATGCAGGATGGCTTCTTTGGTAGTTTCGAAGCACAGATTGATGCTATAGCTAGTATTGCGCTACAGGTAGGTCTTGCCAGAGCTCTTGGATCAGTTGGATCTGGGGTAACCAGAGTTATACGAGGAAGTCTTGCTCCAGCTGCACTTCAAAAAGCTGAGCAGACTGCTGCTAATATGATGGTAAGGGCAACACTTACTACTATGGCTGCAAAGGACTCATATAATGAAGCGCTTGCTAACGGGTTTACTGAAGGCGAAGCATCTATGATTACTGGAGCCACTGTATTTGCAATGTGGCATGCCACAGGATTTGCTGATTATATCACTGGTGGGTATGATACAAAAATGCTTAGACAGAATATTAAGAAAATTATACAAGAGGAGCAGAAAGGATTTATTGCGGAGTCTTTTGAAAAAATAAGTGAAAAAGCAGCTAAGGCTGTTACAAAGAACGCATCTAAAGCAACTGCTGATGGTATTCAAAAAGAAGCTATGAGTCAAAAGGCTTTTTCTACAATGAGAATAATGACTGATAAGATTGGTGGTTTCATGAAGAGTATTGTAAAAGATGTGCCCTCAAGTAGGATACTTTATGAAGCTAGAAATGAGGCACTTGAGGAAATGAGTGAAGAGCTTGGTCAAGACCTTGTTAAGCATGCTGCTTCTGGCTATGGCTTACTTATGAAAGACGCTAAAGAAGTTGGGAAAGGAAGATATTATACCATATTTGATGAGGGATATCTTAAAGATGCGGCTAGTCGTTATTTGACTTCTGGTATTATGGGGGGACTTGGTGGACCTATGGGTATGATAGGTAGTGGTAGACATAATTCTATTACACCAACATCTACTGTTATTGATATTATATTAAATGGTAAAGAGGAAGAGCTGTTTGATACACTTAAGCAGATGAAAGCTAATGGAGAGCTTGGGCCTACTGATCTAACTCCAGAATTTGATGAAGAGCTTGGGACTTTCAAGCCAGTTATTGAAGGTAAAGATATGGAAAGTCTTGCAGATATGATCTATAAGATGTATGAATTTGATGTT
>Ga0256824_10000354_pt1 | contig 17473 bp, 11 predicted proteins | sample CV67metaG_FD_191570 | JGI IMG/M metagenome (GOLD analysis project Ga0256824, IMG submission 191570) | Hydrothermal vent microbial communities from East Pacific Rise, Pacific Ocean - CV67 | ecosystem: Environmental > Aquatic > Marine > Hydrothermal vents | place: Pacific Ocean: East Pacific Rise...
AAAAACAAAAAGCGTAGTCATTTACGGTGCGGGAAAAGCAGGACTAAAATTAGAAGAAGAATTTAGTTCTACCGTATATAAAATACGCTATTTCATAGATGACGATACTCTTTTACAAAAAAGGAGTATTGATGGTATTCGTATCATCTCAAAAGAAAAATTAAAATCAAAATTGAATAATCAAACATTTGATTTGTTGGTTATAGCCATGCCTTCAGCATCTACACAACGGATTAAAGAGATTTATGAAAAACTCAATGACTATTTTACTGAAATCAAAGTATTACCTTCTATGGATAGCATATTGACAGATAAACCTTTTACGACACAATTAAAAGAAATATCAGTAACAGATTTACTTGCAAGGCATCCACAAGATTTGGATAAAGATAAAATTTCTCGCTTTGTTAAAAATAAAACTATCCTAATCACAGGGGCTGGGGGTAGTATAGGATCTGAACTTGTTAGGCAGTGTGTAAAATTTGGGGCTAAAAAGCTTATACTTCTTGATCACAGTGAATATAATTTATATCAGATAGAACAAGAAATAGCCCATAAAATACATACTTCTTGCATCATGCAGTCTGTAGTGAACAAAGATTTTTTAGAAAAAACATTTGAACTACATAAGCCTCAAATAGTCATACATGCCGCAGCATATAAGCATGTCCCTATGGTTGAAGCAAATATGGAAGAAGCTATACTCAATAATGTCATAGGAACAAAAAACACTATAGATATCGCCATAGCTCATGGTGTTGAAAAGTTTATACTTATCAGTACCGATAAAGCTGTACGCCCTACCAATGTCATGGGGACAACTAAACGTATCTGTGAACTTTATGCTCAAAATGTTCACGCAAAAGATACAGAGATTGTAGCTGTCCGCTTTGGTAATGTACTAGGTTCTAGTGGTTCTGTGATACCTAAATTTAAAGCGCAGATAGAAAATGGACAGAATATTACTGTGACGCATCCTGATATTACGCGCTATTTCATGCTTATACCTGAAGCGTGTGAACTTGTACTTCAAGCAGGAGCCATAGGAAAAGGTGGAGAGATATTTATACTTGATATGGGAGAACCTATCAAGATAGTAGATCTAGCCCAAAAGATGATAGACTTATCTGGACGAGATGACATAGAGATAGAGTTTACAGGCTTACGCCCTGGAGAAAAACTCTATGAAGAACTTCTTATAGATGATAGTGATATGCATACAGAATATGAATCTATTACTGTCGCCGCACCTACAAAATATGATATTCTACAACTTGAGAATGATTTAGAAAAATTAATAAATACAGAGAATAAACTAGATGAATTACAAAAAATAGTACCAGAATTTAATCATCAAACAAACACATAAATAAAGGACACAATTTGGAACCAACAGAATATATCAATCGAGATGTTATAGATTTGAGAGATTTAGTACAAACAATCAAAAAAAGTAAAAAGCTTATTTATATGATAACGGGGGCTATCACTCTTTTGGCTATACTTTATGCTTTTGTATTGGCCAAACCTCTATATGAGGTAAAAGCGATGATAGAGGTCGGTAAAATAGCTGCAGGTACAAAAGAAGAAACTCCTCTAGATAACTTGGCAGACTTCAAACAAAAGTTTGAATATCTACATGGTATTCATTCAAAGAAAAAAAGAGCCTACCCTAGAGTTAAAGTCATGACAATACCCAAGAAATCTAAAAGTATCTTTGCCCTTATTGTAGAAAGTCGTGATAATGAATCTGCTATAACTTTTATAGAAAAAATAACACACCAAATAGAAAATGATTATGCAAAAAAAATAGAATCATATATTCATACACAAAAAGAACTAATACTTTTAACAGAAAGTGATATTAATGTAAACAAACAAAATCTTCATAATATTGACGCTACTCTAAAAAACTATAATGAAAAAATATTGACCATTACAAAAGAAGATGCAGCATTAGCAGGACTTTATACCATACAGATTAGTCAAAATCAACTACAAGCACAAACATTACAATCACGCATATCTACACTTAAAACAAAAGTATTTAATCTTAAACTCTCAATTGAGCCTTTACGAATCACCAAAACACATATTGTCGGGAATGTAGAAATACTAGATAAACCCATCAAACCTAAAAAGGCACTTATTGTTATAGTAGCATTTATTACTGGGCTGATGTTATCTATATTTGTAGTCTTCTTCTTAGCTTTTTTAAAAGGCTTAAAAGAAGAAGAGTAACTATTCTGTAAAGGATATTTTGCTATACTATAAACTTAAAATTTGTTCCTAAAAGGTAAATAAGAATGGCAAAAAAGAGTATATTAGTGACAGGGTGTGCAGGATTTATCGGAAGTAATTTTGTACCCTATTTTTTAGAAAAATATCCAGAATACTTTGTTGTCAATTTAGACTTACTTACCTATGCAGGTGATTTAGATAATCTCAAAGAAATTCAAGCGAATGAAAACTATAAATTTATACAAGGTGACATTTGTAACCGTGATTTGGTTGAGTTTATTTTTACAGAATATGACATCCAAGGGGTTATTCACTTTGCTGCAGAGAGTCATGTAGATAACTCCATTAAAAACCCAGGTGTGTTTATAGAGACAAATGTCAATGGTACATTTACTTTACTTGATGTTGCTTACAAAAAATGGATGGAAAAACCATTTAACTTCAAAAATGGCTATGAAGGTTCTCGTTTTCACCATATCTCTACCGATGAAGTCTATGGAACACTTAATGCAACTGACCTTTTTACCGAAGAAACTCCTTATGCTCCTAACTCTCCCTACTCAGCATCTAAAGCATCTAGTGACATGATAGTTCGTTCTTACCAAGAGACGTACGGTATGAACACAGTGATTACCAACTGTTCAAATAACTATGGTCCTAAGCAACATGATGAGAAACTCATACCTACTATCATAAGAAAAGCTTTATCAAGTGAAAGCATCCCTATTTATGGTGATGGTAAGAACATCCGTGATTGGCTTTATGTGCTTGACCACTGTAAAGGGATAGACCTTGTATACCATACAGGTAAAGAAGCAAATGTCTATAACATAGGGGGACGTAATGAACGTACCAATCTACAGATTGTTGATGCTATTTGTACTATCTTAGATGAAAAAGTACCTACGGCTAAAAGCTACAAAGAACTCATTACATTCGTAGAAGATCGTGCTGGTCATGATAGACGTTATGCTATTGATGCTACAAAACTAGAAAATGAACTTGGCTGGAAAGCAGATGAAAACTTTGATACAGGTATTGTTAAAACAATCGATTGGTACTTAAACAAGTACGGAGTAAATTAATTGTTTGGATTTCTAAAAGCCATTTTTCAAAGTAGAACACTTTTATGGTCACTTACTAAAAATGAATTTAAACAAAAATATGTAGGGAATATCTTAGGTATATTTTGGGCCTTTATTCAACCTGCTGCTATGATAGGTATCTTTTGGTTTGTCTTCCAGGTAGGTTTCAAATCAAAACCTGTCGATAACTTTCCTTTTATCTTGTGGTTGGTTTCTGGTATGTTTCCTTGGTTTTACTTCTCTGAAGGGCTATCAATGGGAACTAACAGTGTACAAGCTAATGCCTTTTTGGTTAAAAAAGTCGTTTTTAGAGTAAGCTTATTACCTATTATCCCTTTACTCTCTGCTGTTTCTATCCATATTTTCTTTGTCTTTTTTATGTTTGGTATGTTTCTTTACTATGGCTATACTCCTGAGATATACTGGCTGCAAACAGCATACTACATATTTGCAACTTCTGTATTGCTTTTGGGTCTCTCTTGGCTCACATCATCCATTGTTATATTTTTTAAAGATGTAGGACAGTTGGTTGCTATAGTGATTCAGTTTGGATTTTGGCTTACTCCCATCTTTTGGTCTCTTAAAGTGGTGCCAGAAAAGTACCACTGGATTATTAACCTTAATCCTATGGCTTACATTATAGATGGCTATAGAAACAGCATGATTTACCATAAATGGTTTTGGGAAGACATGGGTTTCACCCTTTACTTTTGGGGTTTTACTATCATTATATTTGTCTTAGGTGGATTTACCTTTAAAAAACTCAGACCTCACTTTGCGGATGTACTTTAATGAATAATAATAACATAGCAATAGAAGTTGACCAACTAACAAAAATATTTCATCTTTATAAGAAGCCTCAAGATAGACTTAAAGAAGCATTAAACCCTTTTAAAAAGTCTTATCACCATGATTTTTATGCTATGAATAATGTCAGTTTTAAAATAAATAAAGGTGAAACGATTGGTATCGTTGGTAAAAATGGGGCAGGAAAATCAACACTTCTTAAAATGATTACTGGTGTACTCACCCAAAGTAGTGGAAATATATATACAAATGGTAAGATTGCTTCACTTTTAGAACTTGGTGCAGGATTTAACCCTGAGATGACAGGACTTGAGAATATCTATCTCAATGGTACACTTATGGGCTTTAGCCGTGAAGAGATGGATCCAAAAATAGATACTATTTTAGATTTTGCTGACATTGGAGAATTCATCTACCAACCTGTAAAGATGTATAGCTCAGGGATGTTTGCACGTTTGGCATTTTCCGTTTCGATTAATGTTGACCCAGATATACTCATCGTTGATGAAGCATTAAGTGTGGGTGATTTGGCATTTCAGATGAAATGTTTTAAAAAATTCCAAGACTTTCAAGATGAGGGGAGAACTATACTTTTTGTAACACATGCTCTTGATACTGTTATACGATACTGTTCACGAGGCATTGTCATTGATGGTGGAGAAAAAGTATTTGATGGAACTTCTAAAGATGCTGTAGATTCTTTTAAAAAAATTCTCTCTGGTGACTTTTATGAAAAAGATATAGAAGAAAAACGTGCACAAATTGTCCATTTAGAAGGTAAAAATCTTTTAAAAAATGCATTTAAAGCACACAAAGATATAGATATTTATGGGAACAATAAGGCCTATATTATTGACTATGGAACATTAGATGAAAATGGTAATCCTTCTGACATACTGAATTATAATTCAGAGTTTAGTATTATTATGAAAGTACAATTTAGTGAAAGTGTTGAAAATCCCATTTTTGCCTTTACACTTAAAGATGCTAGAGGATTAGAAATAACAGGTACAAATACCTATATGAAACATATTGTCACTGGCATATATAATAAAGATAATATTGTCACTATAACCTTTAAACAAAAAGCCAATTTACAACTTGGAAAATATGCACTCTCTTTAGGCTGTGTAAACCTAAATGAGAAAGGTGTAGAAGTATATAACCGTATTTATGACGGTATGTTATTTGAAATAATTGGTTCAGAACAAATGGTTGGCTTTTATGATTTAGAAAGTAATATTAGTATAGTTACAGATAAATAAGTCTGCATATAGCTAAAGGAAAAAAATGAGTGCAACATTAAATTTAGAATTTTATAGTGGTAAAGACTACTATAGTGATGGGGATATAGAAGATGAGCTTTTAGATATAGTCAAAAAGCACTCTGACTATACTGAGGTATTGGCAAATGATAATCGTTGGCCTATACTCTATCATCTTTCTCCTATTCGTCAAAATATTATTAATTGGTATCCCTTTAAAGAAAATGCTTCTTGTTTGGAAATAGGTGGTGGTTGTGGTGCTATTACAGGTGCGCTATGTCAAAGTTTAGAAAAAGTAACTGTTGTGGAACTATCAAAAAGACGTTCTACAATTAATCTTGAACGACATAAACATTTTGAAAACCTTGAAATTATTGTCGGTAATCTCAATGACATACAATTTGAAGAGAAATTTGATTATATCACTCTCAATGGTGTTTTGGAGTATGCAGGTTCTTTTACAAAAACTGATAATCCTTATAGTGATTTTTTAAAACAAATCAAAAAATATCTTAAACCTGATGGAAAACTTATTATTGCCATAGAGAATCGTTATGGACTCAAGTACTTTGCTGGTGCAAAAGAAGATCATACCGGTAAAGAATTTGATGGACTTAATGGTTACCCCGACATTACATTTGTTCGTACATTTGGGAAAAAAGAGCTAGAGCACCTTTTAGTAGAAAGTGGCTACAAAAATCAAGAGTTTTACTACCCTCACCCTGATTATAAAATGCCTATGGAAATATATAGTCAGAACTGGTTACCAAGCGTAGATACATTACTCCCCCCTGCTCCAAATTTTGATAGCCCGCGTTATGAGCTTTTTAATGAAATGAGTGCTTATCGTGGCATTATTGAAAATGGTCAATATGAATTTTTTGCCAACTCTTTCTTAGTAATCTGTGGAGAATAAATGAAAATACACTATGTAAAAATCAACAGTGAACGAGCTAGAAGATTTCAATTAAAGACAATTATCTATGAAGAGAATGGGCAAAAGTATGTTAAAAAACAAGCTATGCACCCCGATGCTATTCCACATCTAAAAAAGATGAAAGAGAACTATACTAAACTCACCGATTCAATCATCAATAATAAAATTAAACTTGCTAAGATTATTGCGGAGGAGAGTGATTCACTTACTTTTGAATTTATAGATGGTACGAGTTTAGAGAAACAATATAACCTAGCAAAAAAACAAAATCAGGAAGAAGCCGATACGCTTATACATTCCTACAAAGAACTACTTCAAACTGGATTTAAGACAAAAACTTTTGATGCAAGCACTATGGTTGACGAAACATTTAAAGCCTTACTAGGAAATTTTGATTACTCTAGATTTGATGGTCAACTCTGTTTTGATAGTATTTCAAATATAGATTTGATTTTTTCAAATATTATTTTTAAAGATGATGAGATTTATTTGATTGATTATGAGTGGGTGTATGATCTAAATATACCTATAGATTTTTCAGCCTTTAGAGCACTACATGAAGATGATGACCTACATTGGGAAATGGAAAAACATTTTGTTTTTCAAGAGGTAGTTGGAGAGTATGGTTTTTTAAAGTTAGCGAATAACTATGCAAACAAACGACTGACACTGGATGAGCAAGAAAAGTATATTCAGGATTTATATACGGCTATTGATGCTAAAGAAACACATATAAAAACGCAAGAATCAACTATAACCAATATACAACAACTTGTAGAAAGTAAAGCTTTAATTATAGATGATAAAAATGTGCATATTGAAAATCAAGAAGAAAATATTGGGAACTTGACAAAACATATTAATAATCTTGATGAACATATCCACAATCAAGAAAATCTTATCTTAGAACTCTACGGTATTGTAGACTCGATGAGACTCAAGAATAGACTCAAACGTTTGGTAAAAAAAGTACTTCCTTCACCTTTGTGGAAAGTGCTCAAAAAAGTTAAACAGTTTATTAGACCCATACCAGTAATAGCAGAACCTGTATCTCCAGTTCATGTTAATAATTATGAATATCTTGAACCAACGCTTACAGAAGATATTAAAAAAGAAATATCAACCTTTGAACAACAACCTCTAATATCTATTATTATGCCTGTATATAACGTTGCACCTAAATGGTTAGATTTAGCCATACGTTCCATAGAATCACAGTGGTATACAAACTGGGAACTTTGTATTGCGAATGATAAATGTACAGATAAAGACACTATTAAATATTTGAAAAAAATTAATCACCCGAAAATAAAGATTGTAGATTTAAAAGAAAACTTAAATATTTCAGGAGCATCCAATGCTGCATTAGCGCTCACTACGGGTACATATATTGCACTCATGGATAATGATGATGAACTCACACCAAATGCACTTTATGAAGTAGTTAAAGCTATTAACAATGGTGCAGAGTTTATCTACTCTGATGAAGATAAAATTGAGATGGATGATACATTTTCTGACCCACACTTTAAACCTGATTTTGCTCCAGATATGTTTCTGTCACAAAACTATTTAAGTCATTTGGGTGTGATTAAAGAAGATCTCATTACAAAAGTAGATGGTTTTACTCTAGGACTTGAAGGTGCACAAGATTTTGATTTGTATCTTAAGGTATTGGAACATACAGATAAAATACATCATATTAACAAGGTGCTTTATCATTGGAGAAAGATACCTGGCTCAACTGCATCAGAGTATGGTGAAAAGTCTTATGCTCAAGAGGCTGGACGTAAAGCACTTGAAAATGCCATGCAAAGAAGAAAAATAGCTGCAACAGTAAAAAATGGTCAGACAGCAGGTACCTATAAAGTAGATTATCATTTAGAAAACAGACCATTAGTAAGTATTATTATTCCTTTTAAAGACAAACCTGAACTTTTAAAAACATGTGTGGAATCTATTCTTGAAAAATCTACTTATCAAAATTTTGAGATTATTGGTATCAGTAATAATAGTGCAGAAGATGAAATTTTCAAAGAGATGGATAGACTACAGGCACTAGATACACGTATAGCTTTTTATGAATATAATGTACCATTTAACTATTCACAAATCAATAACTATGCAGTGACTACCTATGCAAAAGGTGAACAGATACTCTTTTTAAATAATGATATAGAGATTATTACACCTGAATGGATAGAAGAACTGCTTATGTACTCACAACAAGAAAACAACGGAGCAATTGGAGCAAAACTCTATTTCCCAAATGATACAATACAACATGCGGGTATTGTACTTGCACCAAAAACAATTCACTCTACAATTTTAATGTATCAAGGATATCCTCGTGATCATTACGGATATATCTCTAGACTTCGATGTGTCAATAACTATTCTGCTGTCACTGCTGCATGTCTTATGATAAAAAGAAGTCTATTTGATACAATAGGTACCTTTGATGAAGAGAAACAGTCTATTGCATACAACGACATCGATCTTTGTCTAAGACTTCAAGCTGCTGGATATAAGAATATATGGACACCTTACTGTGAAGCATACCATCATGAATCAATATCAAGAGGATATGAAACGAAGGTAGAAGATGTTGAACGTCGTGAAAAAGAGAAGTGGCATCTAAAAGAAAAATATCCTGATATCTTTACTAAGGGTGATCCTTGCTACAACACGAACCTAACACGTTTTGGTGTAGGATCAGAATTAGCAATGGCTGTCACAAAAGAGCATACTTTAGTTGAAGGCAAGCCATTTTATGAAACCTTAATCATGAAAGAAAATATACGAGACAAACAACATAATACACTCTCTGTTTTTAGCCATTTTGATGCAGAGAATGAAATCAAAGAAGATGTTCTTTATTACCTGCAATCACTTTCAAACTTTACAGATATACTTTTTGTAAGTACGGCAGAACACCTTTCTGAAGAGATGTTAAAACTCATCAAGCCTTACTGTAAAGATATTATAGTTAAACAAAATACAGGATATGACTTTGGCGCATGGAAAACGGGGATAGATTACATTGGGAATGATATAAATCATTACGAGTCACTTATACTTTGTAATGATAGTGTTTATGGACCACTTTTTGACTTAGAGAGTATCTTTCATAAAATGAAAAAATATGATTTATGGACAATGACTGATAACTATGAAATAGAGTATCATTTACAGAGTTATTTTATGGTTTACAGTAAAAATGCATTCGTACATGATACATTTAAAACATTTTGGAGAAACTTTAAAATCTATGAAGATAAGCAAACACTTATTGAACATAATGAGATAGGATTCTCACAAGATATGATGAATAGTGGTCTCACTTATGGTAGTTACTATAGTGTGAAAAATAAGAATTATGTCAATGTTTTACAATATCATTGGGATACACTTATTCAAGAACACCAATTTCCATTTATTAAGAAAGAGCTTTTAAAGAGAAACCCTTTGGAGCTAAACATTACGAATTGGAAAGATATAGTCATATCCTCCTCCGACTATAATATAAATCTAATAATAAAAACTATATAAAAATACAAAGATAGGCATATACTTGCCTACCCATAAAAGGACTACATTTTGATACAACCTATGAGACTTAAAGCATTTATCTTACTGTTTACTATGATATTTACTCTTGTACTTATTATTTATTTTTCTTCTAGTATGCATTTTGATATTGATAATATTTCAAACCTATCTAAAATATTATTTTTTGATAGATTTATGGATGAGTATGCTATTGTATCTTTGCTATTATTCCTTTTTATACAAAAGAAACATATATTTACTAGTATAGCCATACTTATTTTATTTATTTATATTTCCATTACGACAACACAGCTTATTACTTATTTAATTTCTGGAGAATTATTATCTAAACTTGCCTTAAATAATGTAGAGTTTATAGGGTTTTTATTCACTTTTGAGAATATAAAATTGGTCATTATTACGCTTGTTGTATTAATTTTAATACCCTCTGTACTTTCATATTTCATGATTAAACGTACTTCTATTGTAAATTTTTTCAATCATAAATTATTTATACTAGTAATGATTTTTCTATTTATTATTTCCCATTATACCAATCAATATATTGATAAAAAGTATATTGAAGAAAGAAAGATTATTTTTTCCAAAAATCATTTTTATCATACAGCTCCCATACAAGCATTAACTAACCTCTATAAAAAAGAAAATGGAGAAATACTTTCTTTTGAACAAGGAGAGATAGACTTACTTAATAATATCAATTTATCATTAGATTTTACAAGTAAATATCCATTAATGAAAGACACAATTTATAAAAATAGCCTTCCATTTAATCACACACTAGAAAGACCTAATGTTATTGTCATTTTTACAGAAGGATTTTCGGCAAGAACAACTAGTATCTACAGTAATAGATACCATAATCTCACACCAAATTTAAAAAAATTCACCGAAAATAATCATACTATGACAGTCAAACAATTCTATAATCATACTGCAGCAACTTATAGAGGTCTTCATGGTCAACTCTGCTCTTTATATCCAATATACGGGGGGAGTGACATGTGGTTTAAAAATGATTATTTAAACATGTCGACTATCAATTATAAATGTTTACCTCACATATTACAAAATAATAATTATGAAACTATCTATTTAAATATGCATTATAAAGATGACTCTGCCAATGATGAAATGGTATCAAACTTCGGTTTTGATACTATTCTTTCTGCAGAAGAGTTATCAAATACATATTTGGGAGGTATTAATCATATTAAGCCTCATTATTTGAGTGATCATCAATCATACAATGTACTTAAATCATTTCTAAAAGAAAAAGAGGATGGAAAACCTTTTTTTCTCGCAACATACACTATAGAAACGCATGCTTTTTTAGATACGGGAAGTGATGGGGTTAAGTATCAAGATGGAAAAAACAATGTACTAAATACCATTCATAATATGGATAACGCTTTTGGAGACTTTTGGGATTATTTTAAAAACTCAAAATTTGCCAATAATACAATTATTCTTTTCACAAGCGATCATGCACATTATTATGGAAAAGAGTATATTGAAACCATGAAAAAGTATAAAGAAGATAACTATCACCAAGTATTTATTGACAAGGTACCTCTATTAATTTATGCTCCGACTATTGCCCTACCAAATGAATGGAATGCACAACAAGCCACTTCCCTTGACTTGGCACCTACTATTTTACACCTCTTACAAATAAAAAATGCACCTAATGCCTTTATAGGAACTTCTTTATTTGAAAAAAATAGAAAAGAATTTGGTATCTCTTCTTATGGTAGAAACCTATATATGATTCAAAAGAATGATTTAATGTACGTTGAGGGAAATGTTCTCGAAAAAGATAAAAATACTTTTCATACGATTAAAAAATTTATTCAATATACACACCAATTAGAAGAAGAAAATAGAGTATACCAGTACAGATAAACAGCCCTTTTATAAAGGATTAGGATATACTTTTAAGAATAATATTTTTCATAAAGCAAGGATAATAGAGTAAATGGATTTCAAACAATTATTCACTATTAATAATATTAAAGCATATATTCTTTTACTCCTTATAGCACTATTTATGCTCGGTGCAAATCCATTTAAATCTGAAACCATTGCGCCTATGGATCTTTTAGTAAAATATCCTGGTTGGCAAAACACCCACTTAAACATAGCCTATATCAACGGTGAACGTAGTGATGTGCTTGATGCAAAGCTTCCTATATGGATCAGTGCAAAACGAGACCTGTATCATGGAAATTTACCTATTTGGAATCATCAACGAGGAGGAAAACCTGGATTGACTTTCACCAATTCACTCTTTACCCCTGCTTTCTTTACATTTGCACTTATTAAAAATGATGCTTTAGGCTTTTATCTTTCAAACCTTGTCAATGTTCTTATTGGACTCATTGGTATGTATCTTTTCTTAAAAGTTTTTATGGGAAAGATTGCTTCAGTATTTGGTGCAATTGTCTTTATGTTTTCTGGTTTTAATGCTGCATGGTTTTTCTGGGCCCATGTAGATACTGCTATCTGGACACCTTGGGTACTGTATAGTGTCTACCAATATATAGATACCCAAAAATTAAAATATCTTCCTTTTGTAACCCTTAGTATGCTTATGTTAAATTTAGGTGGATTTCCAATGGTCGCAGTAATGTCATATATGGCAACCGCTATTATGGTCTTTATCTACATTTTATCTTCACGAAAAAGTTTTAAAATATGGGTAAAACTCATAGTCAATCTAATCATTTTTTCTTTAATTGCTATTTTAATTTCTCTACCTTTTATTTATCCATTAGTAGAACTTTTAGAATGGATGGGGGGCATAGGATATAGACATGGAGGTGCAGGCTTTAGTACTTCTGCATTTGAGCTCTTCATTAATCCTGACTACTATCAACATCCTAGAGTAGAAACAACATTCTACGTAGGAATTTTACCTGTCATTTTTCTCATTTCAACTTTTATATTATCTATTTTCAGAGTACGATTCATTGCTATTTTCGGTCTTGTTTTGTTTTTATATGCTATTACAATTGCATTTACACTTATCAGTCCTGAACTTATTCATAAAATACCAACACTAAATTCAAGTCTATTAACACGTTTTGGATACCTTATAGGTTTTTCACTTGCTATTATTTCTGCTTTCAGCATACATTACCTTGTAGAAAAATCTAAAAATCATAAATGGATACCTATCCTTTTGATAATACTTTTTATTATTCAAATTAGTGATCAAAAAAATCTTTTTAGTCAATTTAATGGTCCTGTACCTAATGCTTCCTTCTATCCAGAAACAAAAACACTTTCTTATTTACAAAGAAATAAAAAACCTTTTCAACACACCATGGCAGATAATGGATACCTTATAGCTGGTACATTAGGTGGTTATGGTCTCAATGATTGGTATGCACATAGTTTTCATACAGGAGAAGAAAAAACTATTTTAAGAAAAATTGTAAATAAACCTTTTAAAACACCTACTTCTGCTATGTTTTCTTTCTCCCAAATTGATTTAAATAGTCCTTATATAGATTATCTAGCTATTCGAAATATATTAAGTACTTCATTTTCTAAATATACATTTACACCTCTTTGGGAAAATACTGGGAAACAACAACCTTCACCAAACTTACCAGGTAATACACTTAAGCAGAAATTTCAGATAAAAAAACAAATAACCATCAACGGAATTTCCCTAAAAATGGCTACCTATGGAGAAGAACACGCTTCTTCAGATGTAAAGTTAACCCTTTTTAAAGATAAAAAATCAATAGAGTCCATAGTTGTAAAAAAGATAAATATTACTGACAATACATGGGTTTCTTTTCTATTCAAAAACTTACGTACATTAAGCGACGGTAATTATAGTATCTCCTTAGAAATGCTAAATACATATCAGGCAAAACCACTTACAGTTTGGTCAAATGCAGGAGAACAAAATTATAAATTATTGGTGAATGGTAAAGAAGAAGCACTTTCATTTAAAATGGTACTCACGCAAATGAAAAAATTAGATAAAAAGTACAAAGTACAAAATCTTGAACCGCATATTAATATAATTGAAAATCTTAATGTAAAAGAAGGTGCATACTATTTACCAAATCTTGATATAAAACACCTTATAAACTACACACACACCAAAACAGAAATAATTTCCAATACAGAAATAAAAATCAATTATACAGATACACATGCTGGTTGGATCATTCTTCCTATGCGCAAATATCCTGGCTGGATAGCTAGTATTGATGGTATAAATGTACCCATTGATACATTTATAGGTATGTTACCTGCTATTAGAGTTGATGGAAAAAGTACTATATTATTTACATATTCTCCCTCTTATAATGTATATACCTATATACTTTCATTATTAGGTTTATTTTTACTGTTAATAAGTATTTTAAAATTTAGAAAAAAGGATTACACATGAAACTTATAATTCAAATTCCATGTTACAATGAAGCAGAAACACTTGCAATTGCCCTAGGTGCACTTCCTAGAGAGGTTAAAGGTTTTGATAAGGTTGAATGGCTTATTATTAATGATGGTAGCCAAGATGAAACAGTCAAAGTAGCTCGTGAATGTGGTGTAGACTATATTGTAGACTTTAAACATAATCAAGGACTCGCAAAAGGTTTTATGGCAGGAATAAAAGAGTGTCTTAAACAAGGTGCTGATGTCATTGTGAATACTGATGCAGACAACCAATATGAAGCCGATGATATCCCTAAACTTACGCAACCCATTATAGATGGTAAAGCCGAATATGTTATAGGTGCCCGTCCCATAGATAAAACCGATCATTTCTCTCCCGCTAAAAAATTTTTACAGAAGCTAGGTTCTTGGGTTGTAAGAAAAGCGAGTAACACAGATATACCTGATGCACCTAGTGGATTTCGTGCTATCAGTAAAGAATGTGCTATGCAACTTAATGTCTATAATAATTACACATACACACTTGAAACCATTATTCAAGCTGGACAAAAAAATATAGCTATTACCTCTGTTCCTATCAGAACGAATGAGGATTTAAGACCATCACGTCTTTTATCAAGTATTCCTAATTATATTAAAAAATCTGTGGTTACAATTTTACGTATTTCTGTTGTATATAAACCATTCCAATTTTTCATGTCTATCGCTGCTGTACTCTTTGGTATTGGTTTTTTACTTGGTTTACGTTTCCTATACTTTTACTTTACGGGAGATGGAGAAGGTCATATGCAATCAGTAGTTCTTGCTGGTGTACTTATGGGTATGGGTTTTCAGACAGGGCTTATTGCTTTTATCGCTGATTTACTTTCTGTAAATAGAAAACTTCTAGAAGAGATAAAACTGAAAGAATATAGATAAGAGTGCATTCATTTATGAATAAACAAGAACTTAAAAATATCATCAACTTTTTTGGAAAATCACTTGGTTTTTTAGGGCTTATTTATGTTTTTTATAACCTTTCAGAAGAATATACATGGGACTCTTTTACTCAACAGTTCCATACAATAATCTACTGGATACCGTTGCTTATTATAATAAATGTTTTTTCTATCATCATAGGTATTTATGCTTGGCATATTATGCTAATACACTATGCAAAAAAAAAGTTTCCTTACTTGGCTTCTTATTATTATTTTTCTAAAACAGAAATAGCTAAATATCTACCAGGTAATATATTTCATTTTTTAGGTCGTCAAGCACTTGCATCAAAAATAGGGATTACACAAAAAGAAATGGCAAAAACTTCTTTACTTTTTTCATTTTTACTTTTAACAGGTACTCTCTTAAGCAGTACATTTTTTGCATTTTTAGCCCAAGATATTCCTCTTTTCATCTTGACATTCATGGGCGTATCTAGTATTATTACAGTCATAAGTTTAGTCTATTTATATCCATCATTTCCTATGAGCAAAAAAATATCTATGAATATCTATTTAGCCATATCCGTTGCTTTACAAGGTATCATATTAGGATTGATTGTGATGTACCAAAGTGAACACTTCACAGTAAGCCTTTTCTTTCAGTGTGTAAGTATTTATACAGTGAGTTGGCTTATTGGCTTTGTTACACCAGGTGCATCAGGGGGATTAGGTATACGAGAGGGAACATTTATAGCTATAACAAGCTATTTACACATTAGTGTTACATCAGAGATTATTATTTTCTCAGTGCTTCTGGTACGATTGATAAATATCTGTGTTGATGTAGGACTTTACCTCTGGACATATAGACTTGAAAAGAAGATGAAGGAATTAGAAATATGAAAATATCAGTAATCGGTACAGGGTACGTAGGTTTAGTCAGTGGTGCATGTTTTGCCCAAATGGGGAATAGTGTCACCTGTGTAGATATCGATGAGAAAAAAATAGCATCTCTTGAAGAAGGGATTATTCCCATCTATGAGCCAGGTCTTGAAGAGATGGTTTTAGAAAACTATAAAAGTGGGACACTTGCATTTACAACTGATGCTAAATCAGCCATTGCAAATTCTCGTATCTGTTTCATTGCGGTAGGTACACCTATGGGTGAAGATGGGAGTGCAGATTTACAATATGTATTGGCTGTGGCAAAAACCATTGGAGAGTCTATGGAAGACTACCTAGTAGTAGTTGACAAATCTACTGTACCAGTAGGTACAGCTGATAAAGTACGAGACACTATCCAAACTGCCCTTGATGCACGTGGGGTAAATATAGAATTTGATATTGTAAGTAACCCTGAATTTCTTAAAGAAGGTGCAGCGATTCAAGACTTTATGCGTCCTGACCGTGTAGTTATCGGTGCAGACAATCAAAAATCCTTAGATATTATGCATGACTTGTACGCACCATTTATGAAAACACATGACCGTTTCATCTCGATGGATATCAAAAGTGCTGAAATGACAAAGTATACAGCCAATGCGATGCTTGCCACTAAAATCTCTTTTATGAATGAAATTTCTAACATTTGTGAGCGTGTAGGTGCAGATGTTAACCAAGTACGTAATGGTATAGGTTCAGACTCACGTATTGGGTATAGCTTTATCTATCCTGGTTGTGGTTATGGTGGAAGCTGTTTCCCTAAAGATGTACAAGCACTGGCAAAAACGGCTAAAGACTATGGCTATGAGCCAAAGATTCTTGATGCAGTAGAAGCTGTAAACTATGCACAAAAAAAGGTCATTAGTACCAAAGTTATCAATCACTTTGGTACTAACTTAAAAGGCAAAACATTTGCCGTATGGGGACTTGCATTTAAACCCGAGACAGATGATATGCGTGAAGCCTCAGCTATTACTATTATTAATGAGCTTACAGCACTAGGAGCAAAAATAGTAGCCTATGACCCTAAAGCACGTCATGAAGCAGAGAGTCACTACCTAAAGGGTAATGACAACGTCCGTTATGAAGACAGTAAGTATGATGTTCTTAAAGATGCAGATGCTCTTATCTTAGTCACTGAGTGGCAAGAATTTAGAAGTCCTGATTTTGATGAAGTTAAAAAGTTACTCAAAAGCCCTATTTTCTTTGATGGTCGTAACCAATTTGATAAAAAACGTATGAACGAGATTGGGTTTGAATATTACCAAATCGGTGTATAAG
>Ga0256824_10000355_pt1 | contig 17451 bp, 15 predicted proteins | sample CV67metaG_FD_191570 | JGI IMG/M metagenome (GOLD analysis project Ga0256824, IMG submission 191570) | Hydrothermal vent microbial communities from East Pacific Rise, Pacific Ocean - CV67 | ecosystem: Environmental > Aquatic > Marine > Hydrothermal vents | place: Pacific Ocean: East Pacific Rise...
GATCAATACTTTGGAACATCAATGTATGTAGGTGGTTTGATTTATAAAAAGCCGATTAGTTCTAAAGCATTTATCAAATCTACGTTAGCTATATCTCAAGAGTCACAACATGCTTATCACGATTACATTGACAGAGATTTAAATACAGATTCAACATATACATACAATGCAAAACCACACAATATGATGGGGTATGTCTTTGATATAAATAAAGCAATGGCCTATTTTAGTGTAAACTATAAAATTAATAAGCAACACTTAATTAAGTATGGTGTAAATGCTGATATCTATGGATTTAAAATGTTAGATTCTGTTAAAACCGATATTACAGATGTGAATGCCAGTTCAATAATCAGATGGGATTACATTAGTACTAGTCCTGAAATTTTGCTACAACCCTTTATTCAATGGCGTTATAAATTGTCTAAAAAATTAATAGTGAACGCCGGTTTACATTCTCAATACTTTTCAGTTTCAAATAGTTTATCTGCTATCGAACCTAGAATTGGTGTAAAATATAATCTAAACGGAAATAACACCTTAGCGTTTGGAAGTGGGTTGCATTCGCAAACTCAACCAATGTACACTTACTTTTATCATAAACTTGATCAAAATAATGAAAAAGTATACCATAATAAAGATATGGGATTCTCTAAATCAATTCATACCGTTTTAAGCTACAACTTAAAACTAAATAAATCAATGAAGTTTAAAACTGAAGCCTACTTTCAGCATCTTTATGAAGTACCTGTTGAGGTACAAAGTTCAGCGTTTTCATTGGTAAATCAAGGAAGTGGTTTTGCTAGATTCTTCCCCGACAGTCTAAAAAACACAGGGACAGCACAAAATTATGGTATTGAGTTTACGTTAGAAAAGTTTTTTGCCAAGTCATTCTTTTTTATGAGTTCGGTAAGTTTGTATCAATCTACATATAAAGGAAGTGATAACATTGAAAGAAGTACAGATTACAATGGTAACTATATAATTAATGGCTTATTTGGAAAAGAGTTTACACTTGGTAAAAAGGGAAATCAAACGTTAAGCTTAGGTGTCAAAATTACTTATGCTGGAGGTAAAAGATATTCTTATGTGGATACAGTTGCTACAAATGCCCAAAAGGAAATAATATTCTTAGATGAAGGCTATAACACAATTAGATTTAGAGATTATTTTAGATTAGATTTCAAAATAAACTATGTGTTGAATACCGCAAAAGTTACTCACGAATTTGGATTGGATATCATTAATGCAACCATGTATGAAAATGCTGCTGGATTAACTTACGTTCCAAATCCAAACAAACCATCTGAACCTTACCAGACTAGAAAACAATTAGGCTTTTTACCGTTATTCTATTATAAAATCGATTTTAAGGTGGGTGGAAAAAGAAACATAAGCTTACCATTAGAAAATGATTAATCATTCTCTATGAAATAAAGAGAGCCGTGAATTTCATAATTCACGGCTCTCTTTATTATATTTGATTTAATATCAATTCCCTTCAGGTGCTAATCTTAATGTAATACCATCAATCTCTTTTGTAATTGGTATTTGACATCCTAAACGGCTGTTTTCTTCTACAAAAAAGGCTTCATCTAACATATCTAGCTCACCATCTGATTGTTCAGCTAATTCTGTATCAGATTCTAAATAACATTGGCAAGTTGCACACATAGCCATTCCACCACACCTACCTTCCACGGGTAATTCGTAAGCTTTACATACTTCCATAATGTTCATACTCATGTCAGTTGGTGCATCCAGCTCATGCTTTACACCTTCTCTATCTATTATATAGACTTTAACCATGTTTTCTTCTTCAGCCATTTTCTTCAATTAATTAGTGAATCGTTAGGTAGTATATATACTAAAAACCATTTACTCCATTTACAGTTGTATATTTTAAAACATTCTTTTTATCTGGGTGAATTCTAGCAAATGCAGATTGAACAGCAATAGTCCCTTCATGAAATCCACATAGAATTAACTTTAACTTCCCAGGATAAACGTTTACATCTCCAATTGCATATATTCCAGGACGATTAGTTGTGTATGCTTCAGTATCAACTTTAATAGCATTTTTTTCAATTTCTAATCCCCACGATCCTATTGGCCCTAAAGATGGTTTTAAACCAAATAAAGGAACAAAATGATCACATTCTTTTATGATTTCACCTTGAGTTTTATGTTTTATTGTAACACTTTCCACTTTGTTTACTCCTGTAATACCAGTAACTTCAGCTTCAGTAATTAAATTAATCTTTCCTTCATCCGCTAAATCCATAATTTTTTGAACTGAATCTAAATGACCTCTGAAAGAATTACGTCTGTGAACTAAAGATAATTCTGAAACAATTTTATTTTCAATTAAAAAAATGGACCAGTCTAAAGCAGAATCTCCTCCTCCAGCAACAACAACTTTTTTGCCTCTATAAAACTCAGGATCTTTAATAATATATTCAACACCCTTGTCTTCAAATTTTTCTAAATTTTCAACAGGCGGTTTACGTGGTTCAAAAACACCAAGTCCTCCAGCAATCATTACAATTGGTGCTTTATGTTGTGTTCCTTTATTCGTAGTCACTATAAATTTACCATCTTCTACCTCATCAATTGTCATAGCAGATTCTCCTAATGTAAATTGTGGGTTAAATGGTTTAATCTGTTCCATTAAATTATCAATCAACTCTCCAGCGCCAACTGTAGGATATCCAGGGATATCGTAAATTGGTTTTTTGGGATATATTTCCGTTAATTGACCCCCTGGTTGCGGAAGAGAATCTATTAAATGACATTTTAATTTTAATAATCCTGCTTCAAAAACAGTAAAAAGTCCTACTGGACCTGCTCCTATAATAATGATATCTGTTTCAATCATGTTTTTTACGCTTATTTTATTTGTACAAAAATAACTATTATTTTTAAGAATGATTGATGACATTAATCACAAACAATCATTTTAATTACTTCAAAACACAAAAAAAGTCACCTATCATAGATAGATGACTTTTTTATCTTAGTTATTAGGGTCTATTTTTTTGTGCAAGTTGCATTAGCATCTCTACAACAACCTGGTAATGCATTAAATGCAGTTACATTTCTTTTAACATCATCTGCATGATATCCAGTCATAGAAATTATTGCTTTTATTTGCTCTGCAGTAATACTTTTTGTTTTGAACTTTACAAGTACAACCTTATTTTCAAGGTTCAATTCTGCAAAAACGACTCCTTTTGTATAGTTAAGTTTGTCTTCAATACGTTCCTTACACATTTCGCAAACTGCTGAAGTTTGAATTTTAACTAAATCAACTTTTTTAACCGTTTGTGCCATACCTTGAAACACAAACATCATCATTATTATTCCTATTACCTTTTTCATTTTATTTGTTTTTTATTTATTTATTCTTTTGTTTAATTGTAAAATGCAATCCTGCATAAATATTTATCCCACTAATTGGCGACCATATTTGTGTTGCATCAAAATACGAACCAAAAGGATCATCTGGCGAAATAATCGCATTTTTCTGCATTACATTCAGTATGTTTTCTGCTCCCAAATACACGCTGAATCTTTTTCGCTTATAGGTTAATTGACTATTCAATAACCAATAATCATTTGATTCTAAGCTACGTTGATGTTCAACAGGATTAGTTGATGTTGAGGGCAATCTTTTTTGTCCTATCCAATTTGCTGTAAGGTCATAACTCCACTTTTTATTACGTGTGGTATAACCTAAATTAAATAGAGCCCTAAACTTAGGTACAAATGCTTTTTGTTGTAATTCACCATTAAACTCAGCCCTTACATCATAATATTTAAAAGCAGTTCTTAATTCTAGTGTTTTAGAAGGTGCAATAGATAATTCTGCTTGAAAACTATGTGAATATGAGGTTCCATTTGAATTATACAAATGAATTTCATTTGAATTTACATCTTGATCTACTACCAATTGATTGAAGAAATCGGTATAAAAATAATCGACACTAAAGGTTGATACATTGTCGTGAATCTGAAACTTCTGAGTAAATGTTACTCCTGCATTTATGGCGTCTTCAGGTGTTATATTCGGATCTACAACCCAAACTCGGCTACTGGCCATTAAACTGGTGTAATCTGAGTAGGGGTTGGGTACTCTTAATCCTCTACCAACACTAAATCGTAATGCGTTTTTTGGATTTATATTCCATTTAGCATGTAACCTTGGAGCATATAATAATCCATATAAATTATGATAATCGCCTCTAAGTCCTGCTACTAAAATGAATTTTTTTAAATGAGAATATGTATATTCAAAAAAAGCACCAGGCACTATTTCAGTTTTTAAGAAATTTGAATCTAAAAAAGTTTGATCATAATCATCTAAAATAAAACTTAATCCTGTTTTATAATTATGATTTGTGTTACCAATGATATCACTATAGATTCCATTAAAATAGAATTTCTTTTGAGTACCTTCATAAACACTAGTTCCAAATGTATTTTTTAAATAATGATACTTTGCTTGAGACACTAAGCCAACACTTCCAAATCTACGTTTTTTCATGAAAATTCCAACCTTTGAAAAAAGTTCAACATCATTAGTATATAAACCAACATTATACCTTGGTGACTGAGTGTCATCCACGCTAGATAATTGACCTCCTTTTTTATCCGCATATGTCGCTTTTACACCAAAACGTGTTTCATAATTTTTCCCTGTTTTTTCCCATCTGTTAAAAAAAGAAGCGGAAGGTCCTACTGGTACATCTATAAATTTATCATTATTTCGATCGACTTCAACAAAGTTATTTGAAAGATGTAAAAAACTCATTGTTTTCCAATTGTTCTTTAGTACTTGTGCACCGTGCACATTAATTTCGGCTCTACCCATTGAGTTTCCATAGGTGTTTATATAAAACACTTCTTTTGAATTTGGATTTTTCAACGTTAAATTGATTAATCCAGCCATTGATTCATATCCGTTAACAACCGAGCCTGTACCCTTTGTAATCTGAATTGATTCTATCCATGTTCCTGGAGTGAAATTTAATCCATATGAAGACGATAATCCTCTAACCAAAGGAATGTTTTCCCATTGTAGTTGAGTATAGATTCCGTCAAGACCTAACATCTGAATTTTTTTTGCACCAGAAACGGCATCAGTTAAATTAACATCAACAGATGCATTAGTTTCAAAAGACTCAGATAGGTTACAACAAGCTGCCTTACGTAGTTCGCCTTCTCCTATTTGTTCAATGTGAAATGGGTTTAATAAGTCAATTGATTTCCCATCATTCTTCCCCGTAATGGTAACCACATCAAGTTTGTTACCTGCTGTTAATTCAATTACTAAGTTAGCTATTGGTTCATTAACGCTTACCATTGCGAAATTGAAACCTAAGCTTTCAATTAATAAAGTGTCAGGAAAAGATTGAATCTTAATTTCAAAATAACCGTCTACGTTAGTTTTAGTAATGGTTTTACTTAGTTTGCTTTTTATAATTACGCCTGGAAGACCATCTTGTTTTCCACCAGGAACTAATTCTATTACTTTACCTTTAATCATGTCATAGCCTTGAGATAAGACTAAAAAAGGTGAAAAAATAATTAGAATTAATGCTAATATATTTTGTTTCATTTTAATTTATTTTAATTAATACTTTGTTTAGAACGTATTAATTAATCAAATTAACCAAGATTGTTTTGAAATTATAATTTGCTTTGACGCTGGGTTGACAACCCTTATTTTTGGAGGTATTTTAAATTGAGTAGTTGTTATTGTTATGTTAGAATTATTAAAGGCTACTAAAAAACTTTGGTAAGTAGGAATTGATGAAATTGCATCAACATCAACTGAATTTACTTCAAAAACAAAATCGTTAAATTGTAAATAATCGATAGATTCAATGCAACAAGTACCTTCGCATAAATCAGTTCCACAACAACTTTCACGCTCCATTTCCTGAGGTTCACTATGATTTTTGTTATTCGCACAACACGAATGCTTAACCTCCATAACTACCATTTTGGTATCACATCCTGATTGCCAAGATGTAAATCCAAAAGAGAATAGTACCGTAAGTCCTAAAAAAAATAGGTGTAAAAATTGTTTCACATCACAAAAGTACAACATATTTTGAGAGTAAAATAATCAATATACTTAAATTGTTGCAAAGCTAAATTAATTCAATTGACATAAAAAAAGCCTTTTTCCTAAAAGGAAAAAGGCTCTTAAATAGGTATTTAATTTTAAATATTTTCAATAACCATTGCAGAAGCACCTCCACCTCCGTTACAAATTCCAGCAGCACCAAATTTACCACCGTTTTGTTTTAATACATTAATTAAAGTAACAATAATTCTTGATCCAGAATTTCCAAGTGGATGTCCTAATGAAATGGCACCACCATTAACATCAACTTTAGAAGCATCTAACCCTAATTCTTTAATATTAGCTAAACCAACAACAGCAAACGCTTGGTTTAATTCCCAATAATCAATATCAGAAATTGATAAATTTGCTTTTTTCAACGCAACAGGTACAGCCTTAGAAGGTGCCGTTGTAAACCATTCTGGTTCATGAGCAGCATCACCATAACCAACAACTTTTGCAATTGGTTTTAAATTATATTTTTCAACTGCCTCAGCACTTGCTAAAATTAATGCAGATGCACCATCATTTAACGTAGATGCGTTTGCCGCAGTAATTGTTCCATTTTTATCAAAAACAGCTCTTAAACTTGGAATTTTATCTAGTTTTACATTTTTATATTCTTCATCTTCAGAAACAATAATTGCATCACCTCTTCTTTGAGGAACCTCAACAGGTACAACCTCATCATTAAATTTACCAGTTTCCCAAGCAGTTGCTGATCTTTTGTAAGATTCAATAGCAAACCCATCTTGCTCTTCTCTTGAAAAATCCTTCTCAGTTGCACATTTTTCAGCACAAACACCCATATGAACTTTATTGTAAACATCAGTTAAACCATCTTTAACTAATCCGTCAATCATTTTTACATCTCCTAATTTAGTTGCTTTTCTAGCATTAAAGTAGTGAGGTGCAGAACTCATGTTTTCCATTCCACCAACAACAACAATATGATTGTCTCCTGCTAAAATACTTTGAGCACCTAAGCTAATAGATTTCATACCTGAAGCACATACTTTATTAATTGTTGTACAGGGTACATTATTATTTAATCCAGCAAAAATAGCGGCTTGTCTAGCAGGTGCTTGACCTAGTCCTGCTTGTAAAACATTTCCCATAAATACTTCATCAATAGTATTTACATCAATTCCAGCTTTAGATACAGCTCCTTTAATTGCAGTAGCTCCTAATTGAGTTGCTGACACACTTGATAATGCACCACCAAAACTACCAATAGGTGTTCTTGCTGCAGATATTATATATACTTCTTTGCTCATTTTTTTGATTTTTTATATCTACAAATATAATAAATATCTACTTAAAAAATTAACTTAAACGTATAAAAAATAACGCTATTGGTCAAGGTAAACGCATTATAAAACTTATTTTTTATTCTCATCTAAATTTCTTACGTTTTGATTTTTTTGAATTTTGCTATTCAAATCACTAGGTAGAATAGTACTCAATGTGATATTTACTTGGATGGAAGTGTATAGCGAAAATGGTGTTTTAGGCTATAAAAGTAATCAATGGAAATGATTGTGATTTAACAGTCTTGATTGAGAATGAAAAAGTAAAATCTTTCATTGAATTGAGAGATGAATAGATTATTTATTGACATTCATTTTACAATTACGTTAATTTTTTTTAAATTCGTAAAAAATTACGTTCTATGTTTAAAATTGACTCACACACACATATTTTGCCTCCAACAATGCCAAATTGGACTAATAAGTTTGGATATGGTGACTTTATTTGGTTGCAAGAAAATGAAAAAGCTGGTTTAGCTGACATGATGAAGGGTAATGAATTTTTTAGAACAATTGAGGAAAACTGTTGGGATGCTGACGTTAGAATCAAAGATTACGAAAAATTTAATACACAAGTTCAAGTAGTTTGTACGGTTCCTGTTATGTTTTCGTATTGGGCAAAAGCAAAAGACACCTTAGAATTAAGTCAATTTTTAAATGATCATATCGCAAATTTACAGGCGAAATATCCCAAAAATTATGTAGGATTGGGAACAATTCCTATGCAAGATACTGATTTAGCGATTCAAGAAATGGAAAGGCTAAAAAATGATTTAAACATTCCTGGAATTCAAATTGGATCTAATATAAATGATTTGAATTTAAGTGACGAACGCTTTTTCCCAATTTTTGAAGCTGCTCAACGTTTAGATATGTCTATTATGGTACACCCTTGGGAAATGATGGGGTTTTCGTCAATGGAAAAATATTGGCTACCTTGGTTAGTGGGTATGCCAGCTGAAACAGCAAGAGCAATGGCGTCATTAATTTTTAGTGGAACGTTAGAGAAATTACCAAATTTAAGGGTAATGATGTCTCATGCAGGTGGTTCATTAATTCCAACTATTGGTAGATTAGAACATGGGTTTAACTGTCGTCCTGATTTAGTAGCGGTTGATAATAAGATTAATCCAAGAGAATACTTAGGTAAATTTTGGGTAGATTGTATTACACACGATATTGATTTATTGAATTATATTGTAGCAAGAGTTGGTTCAGAAAAAGTGTGTCTTGGAACAGATTATCCGTTTCCGCTAGGAGATTTAGAAATGGGTAAATTTATTGAAGAGAGTGATATGAATCCTAAAGATATTGCTAACATCATGAATAAATCTACCTTAGATTGGTTAGGGCTTAAAGTAGATCAGTTTATTTAAATTGGTGTGTGAAATTTTTAATAATTATACTTTTAATTCTAATTGGTAAGTTTTCTTTTTCCCAAGTAGTTGTTGAATTGAAAAAATCTAACTGTAAGGCTAACACTGATATTGATTTTACTCAAAACAGATTGATACGTAAAAGTATTAGTAGTGATACTTTAATTCTTTCAATAGAATTGATGCAGAATTGTGATGTGCTTCCTGTTGCTTATATTGATTATACTAAAGACACTTTAGTTTTAGAAATTAAGAATAAGTCAAATTTATTTGCGGCTTGTAATTGTTATTTTAAATTTAATCTAAAAATAATTGGTGTGAAGGATACTAATTTTATTTTAATCCATAAATTCACAGCTACTGAATTTGTTGAGAAAGAATTTAAAAATGTCATTAAGGAAGAAGGATTAAGCTACGAAAACAAATATACTTTACCTTCTTTTGAAGAAATACATAAGGTTAGAGAGGTTAATAAAATTAATGGTGACAGTTTAAAAGTAGGTTTGTGGGTTTCGTATTTTGATAATTCGAAAATCATTAAAGAGAAACAATTTTATGAACTAAATAAAAAGGGTAAACAACGTTTTAAATGGGTAGTTTATTTTAATGAAAATTCAGAACTAACTCGTGTTTGTTCTCTTATAAATTCCTCTATTATACCTACTGTTAGTTGTTTAAACTGGAATGAATATCTAATTCTTATGGAATAATAGAAATACTTTAAATTTAAAATAGCATGAAATACCTATTAACAGGAGAAGAGTCCCAACGATTAGAATTTAGATTACTAAAACAGTCTGATTTTGAAACCTGGCTGCCTTTTTTTGATGATAAAGCCGTAGCTATTTTTTTAGCCATGGATCCAACCAAATCAAAACGAGAATTGTGTGAGTTTTGGTTTGAAAAAGCATTCAACCGTTATGAAAATGATTTAGGAGGAATGAATGTGTTGATTGAAAAGTCAACAGGACAATTTATTGGGCAATGTGGATTGTTGGTTCAGGACATTGATGGTGAATCAAGATTGGAAGTAGGTTATTCTATGCTTCCAAAATATTGGGGAAACCGGTTTGCATCTGAGGCTGCTATTAAATGTAAAGAATTTGCATTTGAGAACAATTTTTCAGACTCTATTATTTCAATGATTCATCCTGATAATATAGCATCTAGAAAAGTAGCAATTCGTAATGGGATGACGCTAAGTAAAGAAGGAAGTTTTCACGGTATGCCAGCACAGATTTTTGAAGTCTTAAAAAACAGTTAAACCTAAATAAGTTACGGTTTACTCAATAGTAATTGTGTAGTTGATGTATCGTTTGATTTTTCATTATCTTTAACCAAAACTATTTTACATGAAAAACGTATTGTCTTTAGTGTCATTTCTATTAATTGGTAGTTCAATTCATGCTCAAGAAGGAGCGCATCAGTGTTCTCGTTTAAAAAGTCATTCAATCCTAAACCAATCACGTTCAAATACGTTAAGTATTGATTATATTGGATTGACAGAAGAGTATGATGTTAATTTTTACTTTCTAGACGTTAATTTAGAACGTACATCAACAGACATTAGTGGGGTAGTTGAGATTCATGCTACTTCTAAGGTAGATGTGTTGGATACTGTACTATTTGAATTACATGATAATTTAACAATTAACTCTATTTTGGTGGATGGTGTAACTAACACTTCATACACAAGAGTTGGATCAGCAGTAATTGTTCCTACTAACTATTCTAATGGTGACGCTTTTATTATTTCAATTGACTATGGAGGAACACCACCAAATGCAGCTACGAATCCACTAGGTGGAGGAGGGATGACAAATGGTACGTCAAACTCATGGGGTAATCAAGTGACTTGGACTTTAAGTGAACCTTTTTCTGCTTTTGAATGGTTTCCTTGTAAACAATCATTAACAGACAAAGCAGATTCTGTTTATGTATTTGTAACAACAGATGCGTCAAATAAAGCAGGTTCAAATGGTGTATTAACTAATGTGGTTGATTTAGGAAATGGTAAAGAGAGATATGAATGGAAATCAAACTATGCTATCGATTATTATTTAATTTCTATTGCCGTAGCAGAATATGTAGAGTATAATGTATATGCAAATCCAACAGGAGCAATAAACCCAATATTGATTCAAAACTTTGTGTATAATAATCCTGGAACCTTAATTAATTTTCAAGATGAAATTGACAATACAGCTGATTTTTTAGAATACTTTTCTGAAATTTATGGAATGTACCCATTTGCTAATGAAAAATATGGGCATTGCATGGCACCTTTTGGTGGTGGAATGGAGCACCAAACTATGACAACACAAGGTTGGTTTGAAGACGGTTTAACAGCTCATGAATTAGGTCATCAATGGTGGGGCGACAATGTAACGTGTGCTAGTTGGGCGGATATTTGGTTGAATGAAGGTTTTGCAACGTATTCGGACTATTTAATGGTAGAAAATTTTCAAGGTGATTTTAGTGCAAGTATTGAAATGAATGATATTCACGCTAATGTTATGAGTCTTAATGACGGTAGTGTGTATTGTGAGGATTCTTTAAATACAAACAGAATATTTAATAGTAGGTTAACTTATAATAAAGGGGCTGGAATTATTCATACACTTAGGTTTTTAGTAAATGATGATGTCACTTTTTTTAATATTTTAAAAACTTATCAAACAACTTTTGCAGATTCAACTACACGATTAAATGATTTTAAAACCAGTGCAGAAACAGTTTCAGGATTAGAGTTAACAAACTTTTTTAACGAATGGTATTATGGAGAAGGTTATCCAACTTATTCTGCTGAATGGAACAAAGTAGGTGGTAATGTTATAATAGAATTAACTCAACTTACCTCAATGGCAAGTATCACGTCTGTGTTTACAAATGATATTGAAATTAAAGTAACTGGTGTAAATGGATTGGTTGAAACTCAACGATTTGCTATTACAGGAAATGTAATGAACTTATCACTACCATTTACAGAGAATGTAGCATCCATTGAAATTGACCCCGAAAACTGGATAATAAATCATGTAGGAGCTATAACTGAAAACACAAGTTTAGTTTCTATTAATAAAAAAGAGGCTACTATTTTAATTTACCCTAATCCAGTTGCTGATGTCTTATTTGTATCAAATAGTAATGAAGCTAAATCTTTAGCTATTTTTGATATAAATGGTAAACAAGTTTTGTCGCATAATTTAGTAGATGGATTAAATTCTATTTCTGTTAAAGAATTAGCAATAGGAACTTATATTGTTAAGTTTGGTGACGTGACTAAAGAAGTTGTGATTAAGTAATTTCATTTTCTGTATTGTTTTTTTGTCAGTTCTGCTAGATTGTGTTACTTTTTAATAATGATGTATTAACGTGGTATGAAAATACTATTTATAGCTGTTATTGGTACGTTACTATCTTGCGGAGTAAAAGAAACGCCAATCGAAATTAAAATCTCTACCGATAGTTTAACAGAAGAATTGGATGAGGTAGTAGAACTTCCTAAATATGAGGTTTTTGATAGAACGCAAATTAAAGCAAATTTAAAATCAAAAATAGAGAATGACATTCCTTTAGTGGTTCATGTTTTAGTTCCTTTATGTGATAATATTCATCAAGGTATTGTTCCAACGTCAAAATCTTTAGGTGATGGTTTTAGTTTAAGAACCAATTTGTATTGGGCTACTTCTCACGGAATGAAAAGGTACTTTAAAGAATTAAAAGAGTGGACAATGATTAGTTCAGAATTGTTTAGTCCAGATTCTGTGATTTTGGAGCGCGTTGTTTTTGAAAAAACAGATGCAAACCAAACAAAGATTATTTTAATTGCAGATGCATATAGAGGCGACAAAATAGAGAATTGTTTAATTGATTTTTTCAATGCATTATGTGGTACTTTAATAGATACAGTCTTTATTGAAAATGATACAATTTTAACCCATTCCAAAGCTGATTTGATAGTGTACAACGGTCATAATGGCTTAATGGATGTTTGGGTGGATGATGTGATCAATGTAGACGGTGTTCAAAAAGATGCAGTTGTTATTGCTTGTTCGTCAATGTATGATTTTAATAAAAAACTAAATTTTGCTAAAGCCTATCCGTTAGTAATGACTACAAATTCATTATACCCAGGTGCTTTTATTTTAGGTGATGTGATAGATAGTTGGGCCATGCAAAAATCAGATGAACTAATAAGACAATCTGCGGGTAATGGGTATCACAGAATTAAAAAATGTGGAATTAACGGAGCTAGAAATCTATTTTCTACTGGCTGGTAATGTTGATTAATATGTCAACTCTGTTCTCTATACATTTATAACATAAAAGCTAAGGCTTTTATTGATTTTCGTTAGAAAAACTATAAAAATGTATCGAGAACCGTTTAATCAAAATAAAAAACACGGCAATTAATAAACTATTAAACTAATCAATCGATTAACTAAAAAACAAATAGTTATTTCCCATTAAACTCATTCATGGTTCTGTTTAAGCCGATTGAAGCGAATCCTTTAATAAATTCACAAGACATGTTTAAACGTTCGTTTAATGTTTTCTTTTCTGTTGAATTCCAATCACCTAAAACGTAATCTACTTGTTGACCTGTAGAGAAGTCTGCACCAACACCAAATTTTAACCTAGCGTATTTAGTAGTGTTTAATGTGGCAGCAATATCTTTTAATCCATTATGACCAGCGTCACTTCCTTTTCCTTTTAAACGTAAGGTTCCAAACGGTAAAGACAAGTCATCAGTAATGATTAATACATTTTCGATAGATATTTTTTCTTTTTGCATCCAATAATTAACCGCTTTCCCACTTAAATTCATGAATGTAGAAGGTTGTAATAAAATTAGAGTTCTGCCTTTGAATTTATGTTTGGCTACATTTCCCAATTTGTCAACTTCAAATGTTGTTGGAGTACCTTCAATTAATTGTTCTAAAACTTTAAATCCAACATTATGTCGTGTGTTTTCATATTTGAAACCAGGGTTTCCTAAACCAACTATTAAATACTTCATATTGTTCTTGATAAATTTAAGAATCAAAGATATTCTAAACGCTCGAATTGACAATGAAAACGTTCGAATAAAAAGTAGGTGTGATGTTAGAAACAAGGCAATAAAAAAAGGTGACTACAAGAGTAGTCACCTTTTCAAAATAAGTATATAGTAGTTTACTATGCTTCTCCTTCAGTAGAATCTTCTTCAGTTGCAACTGCAACAACTTCTTCTTCATTTTCTTCAGCACCTCTTGCCATTTTCACAGAAACAACAACAGCGTTTGCTGCATTTAATAATTGAATTGAATCAGTCGCTAAAGCGCTAACTCTAATTGACATACCAATTTTTAACTCTGAAATATCAACAGTCATTACTTCTGGTAAGTCACCTGGTAAAGCGTATACAGTTAACTTTCTGAATACTTGTTGTAATCTACCACCATTCATTACACCTGGAGATCTTCCTTCGATAACTACAGGAATATCAACTTTTACTTTTTTATCAGCTTGTAGCTCTAAAAAGTCAATATGAGTAATTTTATCAGTAACTGGGTGTTGTTGCATATCTTGTATGATAGTACTAACTTTTTCACCATTAATATCTAACTCAATGTTAAATATGTCTTTGTTAAATACGATTTTTTCTAAGTCAGTATGCTTAACGCTAAAATGCGTTTGTTTTCCTGTTCCATAAACTACACATGGAACTCTTTTTGCATTTCTTACTGCTTTCGCATCTTTTTTCCCTACGTTCTCTCTTTTAGAACCGCTCAATGATACTTTTTTCATCTTTATATTTATTTATTTATTAACTTATATAATAAAGTGTTCGCTAATTGACTCATGATTTACTAAACTCTTCATCACATCTGAGTACAACTTGGCTACACCTAGCACTTTTATTTTCTTACTTTCTTTTTTCAATGGAATTGAATCGGTAACGATTAATTCAGTTAAGCTTGAGTTTTCTATTCTTTCGTATGCAGGCCCAGATAATACTGCATGAGTACAAAACGCTCTAACTGATTTAGCCCCTTGTTGCATAAATAAATCAGCAGCTTTAGTTAAGGTTCCAGCAGTATCTACCATGTCATCAACTAAAATAACATCCTTACCTTTTACATCACCAATTACTGTCATCTCTGCAATTTCATTAGCAACCTTTCTGTTTTTATGACATAAGGCTAAACCTAAGTCTAATTTCTTAGCATATGAATTTGCTCTTTTAGCGCCACCTGCATCAGGTGCAGCCATAATTAAGTTACCAGTATCAATTGATTGTAAATAAGGTAAGAAAATTGTAGAAGCATATAAATGATCAACTGGGATTTCGAAAAATCCTTGAATTTGATCAGCATGTAAATCCATAGTCATAATTCTATCGACACCTGCAACCTCTAACATATTAGCTACTAGTTTTGCCCCAATAGCAACTCTTGGTTTTGATTTTCTGTCTTGTCTTGCAAATCCAAAATATGGAATTACTGCTACTACCGATTTTGCTGAAGCTCTTTTAGCAGCATCAATCAATAGTAATAATTCAAACATATTTTCAGTAGGTGGCATTGTAGATTGTATAATAAATACATCTTGACCTCTAACTGTTTCTTCAAAAGAAGGTTCAAATTCACCATCACTAAATTCAGTAACCATTACTTTACCTAAGTTCTTACCATATGACAATGCAATTTTGTCTGCAAGTTCAGTAGTGGCTCTACCTGAAAATATTTTAATTCCTGATGACATAACTCCTTATTTTTGGACTGCAAAGGTATGAATTATTAAACAATCAGCAAATTTTAAAACTTATTAATTGAATTAGTTATAATGTACTGCAAAAATAGTAACTTTGGAGTTGATTAACGCAAATTATAAAAGTATGAAATACGATAGAATATCAAACCAATTATTTATAAAAAATAGAGCCAAATTTGTAGCCAATTTAACTCCAAATTCTTTAGCTATTTTTAACTCTAATGACATTTATCCAATCAGTGCAGATAGTGCAATGCCATTTGCTCAACATAGAGATATTTTTTATTTATCGGGTGTTGATCAGGAAGAAAGTATCTTAGTGATTTTTCCTGATGCCTTTGAAGAGAAACATAGAGAAATTTTATTTTTAAAAGAAACAAACGAACATATTGCGGTTTGGGAAGGTGAAAAATTAGACAAAGACGCAGCGTTTAAAACAGCTGGTATTAAAACTGTATTTTGGTTAGATCAATTTGATACTATAATGAAAGTACTATTGAATCAAGCTGACAATGTCTATTTAAACACAAATTTACATACAAGAGCCAATACTGAAGTTGAAACTAGGGAAGATAGATTTATTGCTAAATTTATAATTGACAACCCAACACATACAATTTTAAGAAGTGCACCAATCATGCATAAAATCAGATCAATTAAAGAACAAGAGGAGATTGATTTAATGCAAAATGCGTGTGACATTACTGAAAAAGGGTTTAGACGAATTTTGAGAATGATAAAACCTGGTGTAATGGAATATGTAATTGAAGCAGAGTTAATGCACGAATTTTTATCTAATAGATCAAGTGGTTGGGCTTATACACCAATTATAGGGTCAGGTGAAAGTGCATGTGTTCTTCATTATATTGAAAATAACAAACCATGTAAAGATGGTGATGTTATTTTAATGGATTTTGGTGCTGAGTATGCAAACTACTCGTCTGACATGACAAGGTGTGTGCCTGCAAATGGAAAATTTACTCCCCGTCAAAAAGACGTGTATAATGCTGTACTTAGAGTGAAGAAATCTGCTGAAAAATTATTAGTACCAGGGACTTACATTGTTGATTATCATAAAGCAGTTGGTAAATTAATGGAAAATGAATTAGTTGGTTTAGGTTTAATTACTCAAAACGACATTGATAATGAAGATCCAAATTGGCCAGCATATAAAAAATATTTCATGCACGGTACATCACACTATATTGGGTTAGATACACATGATGTTGGTTCTTGGACTGAGCCTATTAAAGCAGGAATGGCATTTACTTGCGAACCGGGTATTTATATTCCAGAAGAAAATTTAGGGATTAGATTGGAAGATGATTTAATTGTTCAAGAAACTGGTGCTCCATTAAATTTAATGAGAAATATTCCCATTGAAGTTGATGAGATTGAAGCATTGATGAACGCTTAAGTATTTAATAAAGAACCATGATTTTAATTATCGGTAGATTTTGTATTTTTTAAATATAAAATTTACCGATTTTTTTGTTAAACTTAGTAATATTTAAAAATGAAAACAGTAAATCATTTAAGCACAACAATACATTATAACGTTCTAGGAGAAGGGAAACCATTAGTTTTTTTACATGGGTTTTTAGAAAATTCTACCATGTGGACTGAGTTTGTAAAACCCTTGATTCAAAATAATAAGATTATTCTAATAGATTTACCTTGTCATGGGGAAACACGGTTTAAAGGAGAGGTTTGTACTATGGGGTTTATGGCTGAAACTGTAAAAGCTGTTTTTGAGCAAGAAAATATTACTAATCCAACCGTTTTTGGACATTCTATGGGTGGTTATGTAGGGTTAGAACTGGCTAAAATGACTGATATTAATTTAGTGATGATTCATTCTAACTTTTGGGAC
>Ga0256824_10000356_pt1 | contig 17381 bp, 19 predicted proteins | sample CV67metaG_FD_191570 | JGI IMG/M metagenome (GOLD analysis project Ga0256824, IMG submission 191570) | Hydrothermal vent microbial communities from East Pacific Rise, Pacific Ocean - CV67 | ecosystem: Environmental > Aquatic > Marine > Hydrothermal vents | place: Pacific Ocean: East Pacific Rise...
ATTTCTCAAAGAGGCTCAAGTATGTCTCTAAACATTAACTAAGGAATTAACATGAAATTTTTACTACTTTTTTTCTTCCTACTTAACACTCTTCAAGCTGCTCCTGCATTTGACAAGATGAGAGAGTTCAAACAAGCTGATGGAACCACGTTCATGGCAAAGGGACAGGGGAACCAACATCTTAACTGGATAGAGACTAAAAATGGAGATATTTTAAGATATAACCAGAAAAGTAAAAACTATGAGTATGCTCAAATTGTAGATAACACACTCAAAGCATCGGGAGAGAAGTACCAGAGTAGTAGAGCACTTAAAGCAAAATCTTTAAAGACTCAAACAAAACTGTCAAAAGATTCTCTGTATAATTTATGGAGTCAAAAAAGAGCTGAGGCTCGTGCTAAAAGAGCTGTGAAATAGTAAGCTTAAACAAGCTTACAGATAATATTACCGACCTCTGCATCTAAAGAGCTAGCAACAACCCCACACTTTACCTTGAGTAAAAAGCAGATATTTTTTCTATGTGATGGGCTTAAACACTCGTAATTTCCCATCCCCTTACTAATGACTAAATCGGCACTATCAAAAAGTTCTTGTGCCTCTTTTGTCGCTCGATTGTAAGTAAAGCCTGGAGTATTAACACCGCTGTCAACCAAATGGCAAAGGGAGTCAAACCCAGCCTCTTTAGCCTCTTTCATTGTAACATCGTTAATAATAGGATTTCCTCGAACCAAATAGTGATAGACCACGTTGGGGTAGAGTTCTTTAAGTGTCTCTATAAACATATAATCAAAGATATGCTCACCCACGTTATCGCCTAAGATAACAACACTTTTAGCCACATTGAGAGTGCTTTGAAGAAGTTCAAAATCGTTATGAGTAAAGTCAGTATGAAAGATTTTACTCAGCTCCTCTTCTAGGTCAAACTCTACTTCCGCTGCCAAATCTATAACATTTCCGGCAACTGCAATCTTAGTTGCTGTTAAGAGTTTATCATCTGAATTTTGTAGTCTCTCTTGTAAAAGAGGAACAAAGGAGAGGGCTTTTTTTGTTGAGAGAGATTTTACGGCATCATATAAGTCTGTTTTGTTCGCAATTTCAGCCATTTTTTCATATACATTAGCGGCAATTTCAGGAGGATTATGAGAAAATGAAAAATCTTTACTCATCAGTTCAATTGTAGAAGTTAACTCATTTTTTAACGATTTATCTGCCGCTATGGCATCTGCAACTTTCGCACTCTGATTAATTATACAAGTGACACAGGCTTCATCTATTAACATATATAATTAAACCCTATGTGGTGTGGTCATCTATAGCTTTGTTCCACATAAGCTTATATTTTCTACGCATAAATTCTACCTCTTGTTGAGAGAGTTTCAGTTGTTCTTGAAGGGTATGAATAGTTTTTCTATCTTCGTCATAGAGCTCTTGAAGTGACTCTAAGGCTTCACGTAAAAATTCATTTTCTATTTTTACAGCCTCTATGGTCTCATCTTTTGCATCGAGTACTTTTTCATGAAGATTTATAATTGTCCCAATTGTTTTTTCAACAAATTCAGGCTGTATAACCATTTCATGAGTGTTACGAGCAGAGAGTTCTTTGAGTTTTGCAGGTATAACAACTTCGGTAGCACCTTTAGATGGGTTGATATATCTCTGCCCATCCTCTACTTTTACACTCAGTTTTCCGTGAGCTATAAGGTCTTCAATAGCGGACATGTCTAAGCCTGTTAAACTACTATATTCATCTTCACTCATCCATGTCATTGTTATACCTCTTATCTGTTAAAAGTTTTAGTTAATAATCGTCTCTATTTCTAAAGAGTCAACCTCAACTTTTTTAGCTTTAGCAATTCTATCTTCTTTAAGTTTAATCGCTAACTCTTCATTATCAAGTGCTAAAATCTGCATCGCTAAGTATGCTGAGTTGATTGCACCCGCTTTTCCTATAGCAACAGTAGCAACTGGCATTCCAGCTGGCATTTGAACAGTTGAAAGGAGTGCATCGATTCCGCTTAGTGCAGAAGCAGACATTGGAACACCAATAATTGGTTTTACTGTTTTAGAAGATAAAACACCTGCTAAGTGAGCAGCCATTCCAGCCGCAGCAATAAAAACTTGAGCCCCTTTTTTCTCTGCATCAGATATATACTGAGCAGTTCTCTCAGGTGAACGGTGTGCAGAAGAGATAATCATCTCATAGTTAACACCAAATGCCTCAAATGTGTCTGAACACGACTTCATTACTTCATAATCACTTTTTGAACCCATTACAATTGATACAAATTTCATCTATTTTTTTCCTAAAAATTATTTATGAGATTATAGCATTTATTTAAGAGTTTTAATTGTTAAGAGTCTGTTTGTAGAAAAAAGAGGAGGGAATAAAAGGTAAGAAAAATCTCTTACCTTTTAAGGGAGGTGCTATTAGTAAAGTTTTGCTTCTATACGTCTGTTAGCACGTTGACCTTTTTTTGTTGCATTTGATGCAACTGGGTCAGCTTCACCGTATCCAGCATGAGTTAATCTACTTGCATCAACACCATCTTCGATAAGTTGGTTGTAAACAGCTTTTGCTCTTCTTTTTGAAAGTGCTAAGTTGTAATCTGCTGGACCTCTACTATCTGTATATCCAGCAATTTCAGCATTTTTATCTGTACTTGAGTTCATATAATCAGCGAAATCCTGAATTCTTGAAAGTGATTCTCTTTCAATCTGATTAGAATCAGTTTTAAAATTAACTTTTAAGTTGATTCCATTACACTCAGTTGTAGAGAGTATCTTTGCATCTGGTAAATTTTCCCCAGCTGCAAATAGAGAACTAATAAACATTGCTATTAAAATTATTTTTTTCATTATTTTCCTTTTCTTCTATTTTATTTTAGTTAACGCCAAGTGCGTCTAATGACTCTAGTGTTAAAGCACCACTTGGAAGATTATTGTCAATCTGAAATGCTGTTAATGCTTTTTGAGTATTTCTACCGTAAACACCATCGATTCCACCAGGGTTATAATTTCTATCAGCAAGTGCTTGTTGAAGTTCTTTTACTGTGTTCTTGTTTGTGTTTGTTTCACAAAGAATTCTTTCCCATTTAAGCTCTTCTGGTTTTGACATATAAGTAGTCTCTACTGTTTGATATGTCTCTTCTTTAGCAGCTTTATTAATAGTTGCTTCAGTATCGATTTCTTGAACTGTGATTACTTTGTAAGTAGCAGGAATCATAACTTTTTCTGTTCTTGCTTCTTGGTCAACTACTTTTGCTTTAATATTTTTATATACAGCAGGAGTAACAATTTTTTCTGTTCTTGCTGGCTCATCTACAACTGTTGTTTTAACAGTTTTGTATTTTGCTGGCTCTTCCATAAGACACATAATGTCTCCAGTATGATTGTCTATCTTAGAGATAGGACCTTTACCTTTTTTCCAAACTTGTTGTGCTGGAGAGATCATAATTTTCTCTTCAACCTCTTTAAAAGTTGCTGGAATTACTTTATAAGTAACTTTTTCTGGTTCAACCATAACTCTGTTTTGAACACATTTATATGTAGCTGGTACTAAGATATATTTAAAACTCTCTGCTTTATCTAAAATCTTGTAATCAACATTTTTATATGTTGGTTTTGTAACACTTAATTTTTCAACTTTCGCAGTTAAAAGTTTCTCTTCTGACTTTGTTGCATACTCAGCTGGAATTAAAACTTTAGCATAACACTCACCTGCTTTAGCATTTGGAGGTGTTAAAGAAGTAGTATCTGCACTTGAATTTGAACTTGCAACCGCTTCACTATTTGAAGATGAGTTTGAGTTAGATTCACTCATAGCAGAACTCTGTGAAGCCTCAGTTACAGAGAGTTTCTCTTTAAGAGAGTTTATCTCTGCAGTTTTTGCATCAACACTCTGCTGCTGCTGTGCAATTGTATCTGTTTTACTCTGTAGTTGCTTTTCTAATTCAGCTACTTGAACATCTTTACTTGCACAACCACCTAAAGTAATTGCCACCATAAATACAGCTAGTGAAAGCTTTCCAATGTTTCTTTTCATTTTGATCCTTTGTTAATTTAATCAAATTGTACATTGTTCAAAGAAGTTAGTAGTGAGTTTTTGTTAAAATTAGAAATATTTATAATAAAGTATTATTTAAGCGAGTAAAATTGAAAGTTATTTTTACCTTTTGCCTTAGCATCATACATAGCAGTATCTGCATTACTTAAAAGAGTATCGGCATCTGTTGAGTCATGAGGATAGACACTTACCCCTAAACTACAAGAGAGAGAAATAGTTTCATCTTGAATATGTATCTTTTCACTCAAAGCTTTCACTATTTTTTGTGCTAATGCAGCTATGTCTTTTTTGCTTTTTACATCTTCCATAATAACTGTAAACTCATCGCCACCAAGTCTTGCTACACTATCCTCTTCACGGACATTTCTTCTAATATTTTTAGCTATTTGGTATAAAACAGCATCACCAATCTTATGCCCCATTGTATCATTAACCTCTTTGAAGCCATCAAGATCAATAAAAAAGAGTGCCATTTTTACTTTATTTCTTTTAGATTTTTTTATAGATTGCTCTAACCTATCGTGAAAAAGAAGACGGTTGGGAAGTCCTGTTAAAGCATCATGTGTAGCTTGGTACTTGAGTATTTTCTGTTGATTCTTTATTTTATTTTCATCATCAACTCTCTCTGTTATGTCTACCATTGTCCAGAGCATCTCTTGAGTATTTTCTACAAATATTCCAGAGATATTAACCCAAAAGAGTTTTCCATTTTTATGTCTAAAAGGGTAGTCTAAAGTTATTGTCTCTTTCTCTGCTAAGAGTTTCAAAACTTTCTTTCCAAACTTTTCATACGACTCTTGTGAGACATGAAACAGTGAAGAAGAATTACCAATTAAATCTTCAGGTGTATACCCTGTCGCACTACATAAATATGGATTTACATAGAGATGGTTACGATTTTTATCCGTAATTGCTATACCAACTGTAGGGTTCTCTAAAAGTTGCTGTGTCCACTGTTTTTTAAATTTTACCATAACTATTTTTTAGGATTTGTTCCCATACTTGCATCTGCTAAAACTCTAAAGAAAGTATATGCAGGAAAAGATGTTGGTAGTGTTATCTCATTGACATTTCCACTATGAATCTCTTCCCAAATTTTGCCATTTTTTGCTTTGAGCTGTTTCATCTTTATATAGAAACGACCATCTTTCTCATAAGTTGTTCCAAACTCATTATCAACTATGTCAACTTTTGAACCTAAGGGAAAAACAACTTCCATTGCATCACCTGGAAAAGTTTTATACTTACATAAGAAGTGTGTACCCTCTGCATTGACTACTCCACTCACCTGATGGGTTCCCATCTGCATTGTAAAATCTAAACTCTGTGTATCGTGACGTTCAAAAGGACGAGAGACTAAGTAAGCATCTGTATATCCACGATTTTGAAGAGATTGAAGCTCATACTGATACTTCTCATGGTTAAACTCACCTGCATAATAGTCGTCAATCGCCATTCTGTAAGCTTTTGCTGTAGTTGCTGCATAATAAGCTGTTTTTGTACGACCCTCTACTTTAACAGAGTCTACTACACCACTATCTAATATCTCTTTCATATGTGAAGCTAGGTTCAGGTCTTTTGCATTCATTATGTAAGTTCCCACACCCTCTTCCTCATCGAGCCTAAAAAGAGTTCCTGTTTCCGGGTTTGCTGCATAGAGTTCATAGTCAAAACGACAATCATTTGCACAGCTTCCACGGTTAGGAACACGACCAGACTGTAACGTGGAGATAAGACAACGTCCACTATATGCAAAACACATACTTCCATGCACAAAAACTTCTAACTCCAACGTGGGTATCTCTGTTTTTATAGCTACTAAATCTTTAAGAGAAATTTCACGAGCCGTAATAATACGAGTTGCCCCCATATCATGATAAATTTGTGCATCAAGCACGTTCATAACATTAGCTTGAGTAGAAAGATGCAGAGGCATATCTGGCACTAGATCATGGCAGAGTTTTAAAACACCAGGAGTCGCAACAATAAAAGCATCGGGTTTTAGCTCACCCATTGCAACAATATGTTTTTTAAGAAGAGAGATTTGTGAGTTAAAAGGAAATCCATTTATAGTAGCATAGACTTTTTTACCTCTTGCATGAGCATAGTCTATACCCTCTTTAAACTCTTCCATAGAAAACTCTTTGCCTGAGCGAATACGAAGAGAGAAGTGACTTACACCGCCATAAACAGCATCGGCACCAAAATCAAAAGCAATTTTTAGTTTTTCCAGTGTTCCTGCTGGAGAGAGAAGTTCAACTCTATTCATTACTGTCCAAACTGTGCTAAAAGTGCTTCTATATCATCTGTTGATGCTATATCCGTATGGCTGTCACCAGCGATATGCTGTGCTGAAGAAACACGTTTATCATCATCAATTTTACCTTCAAAAAGAGTATTCATATAACGTGAAAGTGCACGCATAACATTTATAACACGCTCAATTTTTTGACGATGAATATCTTGGTACTGCATAATATCCATAATACTCATGATAGAATCACCACTTGTTTGCAGGGTTACTAACTCTTCATTTGCATCTAAAAGTGCTGCTTCATTTATTTCTAGTTGAGTTTTAAAAGCTGCTACATCAGGAAATTTTATATTTAAATTTTTGAAGAGTTCTATATTTGAAACTAGTGCTTCTATAACTCGTTGAGAGTTCCCCTCTTTTTCCATGAGGTCATTACTAATACCCTCAATAATATCAAAAATTTCACTCGCTTTTTCTTCACTCTCTTTGGTAACTTCATCAAGTTGATGAACCATTTTGTTCTCATTAGTTGCAGGCATTGGCAATTGATGAGCAGTTTCATCTTCATTCTCTGAAGAAACCTCATCCTCTTTACTCTCTTCCTCAACTTCTTCTTCTATCTTGCTAGCAAGGTTCTCTTCTACTGACTCTTCTTCGGTGACTTCATCTTCAAGTTCGTGAATATCATCCATACCACCACTCATTAGAGCATCTAATTCTTCTTGAGTCATATAAACATCTCCCTGCTAAAATTATTTAAGTTTATTAATTCTCACTATAATAGCATAAAACATATAAATGTGAGAAAAAATGATAGCCGATTTACACAACCACACTCCACTTTGTAATCATGCTGAGGGTACTATGTCTGAGTATATTGAAAAAGCCATAGAATCAGGAACACAATACTTTGGTTTTTCCGACCATGCACCAATGGATTATGATCTAAAATACCGTATGAAATTTGAAGATATGAAAACTTATGAGCAGGATGTAAAAAGTGCAAAGAAAAAGTACCAAGGAAAAATTGAAATACTCCTTGGTTACGAAGTGGACTGGCTACCAAACCACATGGACAAAAGAGTTTTAACTGCCGATGTTGACTACCTCATCGGTTCTGTTCACTTTCTTGAGGGTTGGGGCTTTGATAACCCTGAGTTCATTGGAGGCTGGGAGAGCCAAAATATAGATGAAATCTGGCAAAAATATTTTGATACTATTGAAGATATGGCCAATAGTAAACTCTTTGATATCGTAGGGCATTTAGACCTTATAAAAGTTTTTAAATATATGCCAAAAGGTAACATAAATAATATGGCGAACAAGGCTCTTCAAGCTATTAAAAATACTGGTATGGTTTTGGAGATAAATGGTGCAGGGTTTAGAAAACCTGTTAAAGAAGCTTACCCATCGAAAAGTCTTTTAAAACAAGCTTTTGATTTAGATATTCCCATAACCTTTTCATCAGATGCCCATAAACCCGAACAAGTCTCTATGTTTGCAGATGAAACATTAAAACTTGCTAAGGAAATTGGTTATAAACAATGTGTTGTTTTTAAAAAGAGACAAAAAAGGTTTATTAACTTATAAAGATTTATCTTAACAATAATTAATATATCTTATAGAAAATCTCTATATATTATAATTATTATTTATCTCTAAAATAGCTTATCTATTACTAATTCTTATTCATTTTTTAAGTTATTTCCTACAATTAAATTGTTATACTTTCAAAACAATATATATAAATTGAGGAAAAAAAATGATAAATAGAAGAAAATTTTTAGCTCAGTCTGTTCTTGGTGCTTCTCTAATTCCTTCGGTTTCTTTATTAACTGGATGTGGTGAATCAAGTGATGAAGCAGCACCTGAAATTCTAAAAACCAATGTAAGCACTCTTGTATCAAGCCTCCAAGATGACAAAACTAAGAGTGATGGTTTACATGCAAGTACAAATAATATTGCTGTTGCATCTACTGTAAATAAAGCTGTTAGTAGGATATTACAGACTTCCTCTTTATCATCAGCTAATTACTTCTCAAATAAAACACCTGCCTCTACCTACTTAAGTAGTTCAAACTCTTCGGTTTGGGAGCAATATGCAACATATAACAATCTTTCTTATCAACAATTTACACATCAACACACTAAACTAACTGCATCCCTTCGTTTATATGATTATAAAAAATCTCAGCTACAGAGTGATATTGCTAAACAAACTTTAGCAGCTACACGAGCACAACTTGCTCCTCATCTTGCTTCCACTCTTGACTTACTAACACCTCTAGTCACTGCTTTAACTGAAAATCTCACAGCAACAAGTCTAGACAGTATTACCACTCTACTTGGCATTTTAAAAACAAAGCTTGATGGTTTAGAAGATTCCCAGAGTACTCTTTATGCACTTGCTACTTATATATCCTTAGATAAGCTTCTTGAAGCTATCAAAGAAAAGGCAGTCAGTGATCTAAGTTTTACAAATAGTGAAGATATTATGATGAGTTTGGCTAGAATGAGTATAGCAGCGATCGCACTAATGGGAGCGATGTCCATAGAAAAATTTTCAGCACTTAATAAAGCTCCAGCTCGTAGTATTACCTTTGAAAATCTCAATACTCAAGAGATACAAACATATCTCAATAGCATCTCAATACAGAGTAGTCTCTCCATGATTATGATGGAACTAATGAATAGATATGTTTCAAATACAAATAATGATGTTAAAGACCTTATAACACAATTAACTTCATTGACAAGCAGTGCTGAAATTACACCTCAAGAGCAAGAGCTCATTAATACTCTTGAAAATAAACTCAAAACTCAGTCAAGTGTAATGGCAATTGTAGGAGTTATTCTCAAAGCACTTTTTGCTATGATTTCTTCTAAAGCTACAGACTTACAAACTGATGGTTTTACACTAGATAGTGATGCAGCAAACTTTTCTGCTCTTTTTGGAAGTGATACACTGCCTCAAGATACTGCATTTACTACTTTTATGTCAGATTTGCAAACTCTCCTAGAAAACAACTCTTCATTTGCAGATATATTTACCCTTATTTCTAGTATGAGCACTAGTTTTTCAACTACAATTGATGATATTTTCACAATGACTCAATCGGAAGAGAGTGCTTTTAATACAGCATCATCTATGTCTCAAAATGCTTATGATTTTAGTGTTCATATGGCTGACCTAGCATATAACTTTACTATGAAAATAGAAGATGATGCATATGAGTTTGCAATGCAGGGTATGGAGTATGGTTACCTATTTGCTTCTCAAGGTGAAGATGTAGGGATTATGGCAGACAGAATCCTATGGATGGCTGTACAGATAGGTCAGATGGCTGATAGAATTGGCGAAATGTCTGATAGAATTGTTTATACTGAATCACTTATTGTCTATACTGAGATGTTAATTTTAGATTTTGGTCTACTCATCTATGGTGGCATGAAAATGATTACAAACCTTATGCTCACTGGAATGGCCGTTGTACTAGACAGAGAGTGGTATGAAAATGATTCAGAGGACCAAATAGTAACACTCATTGGAGATAATATGTCTCAAATGATGGAGAATATGCAGAAATATTCACTTACGGTTATTAAACATCAAGATGATCTTAGAGAAGTTACACTCAGTGCTCTTGATTGGGTTGGGAACAATACAGATTCTGATTCATAAAAGATGAAAAAACTATTAGCCGCTTCTCTTTTAACTTTTACTTACAGTTCTGCATTTGCTATCAGTGCTGAATCAGTTTATAAAAGTAGTGCTAAACTTTTTGCTTTTGATAATTTAAGTTTTACAGTAAATTCAACCATTGAAGGCAATGATTCTCAAAAAAAACGCTCATTTATGGTTGCAAAAAAAACTTCTGATAATGCATACTCTCTTCTTATTCGCTTTAAACAACCTAGGAATATAAAGTGTACTGCTGTTTTAGTAAATAAGAAAGAGAAACAGACAACAAACTACATCTATTTTCCAGCACTTAAACGTACCCGTGTAGTTGCCAAAAAAGACACTAACCGTGAAATTTTTGGTCTTGGAATCTCTTATGCAGAACTCAATTCCCAAAATGATATTTTTGAAAAACTTGAAGAGGTTACAGTAGATAAAGATGAGTACTATAAAATTACAAAGTTAAAACAAAAAATGAAATATGTCTACTTTATCAATAAAAAAAGTTCGTCTATTGATAAAATACTTACATACAAAAACAACCTTTTAGTGAAAGAAATTTTCATACATAAAATTATACAAAAAGGTACAAATAGTCTTATTACACAATGGAGTATTAACGACTTGAAAAAGAGTAAAAAGTTATACTACTCCATAGATGAGAAAACTATTACAGCTAACATAAAACCCTCTATGTTCTACAAGAATCGTCTTAATAAGTGTACTTTTTAAATCTTAAGAGATAAGGCATTATATAGAGTATAAACAGTAAATTTGCACTTATCAATACCGAAAGTTCAAAGCCAAAATGCTGCATTAAAGAACCACTTAAAAGCATCCCAATAAGTCCAACTAACATACTTAGATTTGAAAGGACTATGGGCTTTGTCACAGACTCAAAACATTTTTCTCCATTTTCTTTGTAGCATATAAAAATATGTACGATACTATCGGTGACAAGCCCTGCAAATAAGATAACACTCAATAGTGTCATAATAGTAACCTCTATACTAAAAATTGCATGTACACTCAGAAGTACTAAGAGTGAAAAAAGAGTAGATACAATTACTACAGCTGCTCTATATGTTTTACAATAGAATATAAAAAATATAAAAACAAATAGTATGGAAAAACTAAGTCCAATTGTAAACTCTTTAAGAAATAGATAGCTAAAATTTCCTAAGTCTGCTATCTTCCCCATCACTTCAATATTTACATTTGGATATAACTTTTCTAATAACTCTAGATTTTGAACGATTGAAGCTATGGTATTTGTACTACTCTCTAGTGGAAGAGTCATAGTAATATAACTACTTTTAAAATCTGCACTAAAAATAGGCATATCGGAGTTCATCATCTCTAGTGCGAGCATGAACTGTGCATAACTCTCTTGAGTTGCATTCTCTAACTTATCTTCTGCAAAGAGTCTATAGGCAATACTGAGGCTACTCAACGACTCAGACTGAGTAGTCTTAGAGACTATCTTAAGCAGTTTATTTAACTCTTTTGCTCTTTGTAGTTTAGTAAAATCACCCTTATGTAAACTCACTTTGAGTACGAGAGGCAAAGACTCTATATACTCTTCTTCAAAACTTCGAATTTCTGTAATGGTATTAGAACTACTTGCTATAAGGTTTACAGGGTTTAAGTCTATATTTAATGTTTCCTTATGTATAACTCCTGCAATAAACAAGAGTATAAAGAGAGAGAGTAAAAGCTTTGCAATGAGAGATTTTTCAACATAACTTTTATCTGCAAAACTAAATGGGAAATGAAAGTTTTGTATGAAGTAGAGTCTTAAAAGTGAGTAGACGAAGAGAACACTTAAGCCTATGAGCATCATAGAGCCAAAAGAACTAATAAGCCCAAATTTTGAATAAAAAAGAAACAGACTACTCAATGCCGTGGTAACAATAGAAATAACAATACCAAATGCTAAATTACTCCTCTTAATTTCACCAGAGTGTAGATAGTTGAAAAGGGTAAAAGCATATATAATCAGAAATATTAAGGCAAGTAGCGAGGCCGCACTTATACTATAACCACTGAAAAATATACTACTGACTAATAGAAGGTGAAAAGTAGCTATTTCAAGTAACATGTTAAGCCAGTACCGTAGAGATGTCATGATAAAAAGGATGAAAAGCATAAAAGGAACTATATGCAGAAGATAAAAATCAACTTCTTCTGTAAAGTTTTTCATAATTTCTAAACCAACGATAGATGTTCCACTAGAGAGATAAGGTTTTATCTCTTGTAAAAGATTGTTTTGTTGAGAACGATCAAAGATAAGAAGAAAAAGGTTTTTAGTTTCATCTATAGAGTAGTAATTAAGTATCTTCGAGTTCTCTAACCACTTGTCTGCTGTTTCTACTTTTTCTAATTCAATAAAAAGGTATTGTGAAGAGCTATCAAACCAGTTCTCATCAATAACTTCATTTTTGGATTGAGGAAAAAAACTACTCCAGTCAACTCTTTGAATTGGAATTAAGTCCACCAAAATATAGTTCAAAACTAATACAAATAGGAGCAGTAAGCTTTTCATTGTTAAATTCAAAATATTACCTTGAAAAGAACACTTGCACTATTTAGCTCTCTTTGCTCTTTGGATGCTAAATATTGTAAAACCACACTCACATTTTCATACTTCATAGTAATGCTCGGTAATGTACTTACTTCAAAAATAGAATTGTAATAACCAAAGAGTAGATAGTGTTCAAAGAGAAGTTCAAAATTACTAAATGTCAAGGTATCAAACCTTGTAGATAAAATCCCTGCAAACATATCTTCTTGTAAAGTTTCTAAATGTAACCACTGCAGTTCTAAATTATTGTAAATGCTTTGTGCTTGATAATCTACACCAAGACCTAAAGAGCTCAACCAACTAAACTCATTAACAGTTGGCAGTTTATCTCTAAAACTACCTTCAACTCTAAGACCAAACTTATCTGCTGTTCCTTCATAATATAGACTATATTGATTATACCTATACCCATCAACACTTGAAATCAAATCATTACTATCACTATTAAGATAGTTCTCAAGACTTTGAGCAATATCTGTGTCATTTTGTCCAGCATTAACAATATTTAAAATATCTTGGTTAACCTTTACCAAGGGAATTTCTGAATACCTATTCATCCATACAGCACCATAGTTCGCACTTTCTGCTGAATACTCTGATACTAAAACAAAACCTGCTTTATCTATGTCTGTAGCACTACCAGGTGAGTATTTACTTTGTATGTATTTGTTCAAAGTAGGTGAAATACTTTCGTTGTATACAGGCATAAAAACCTCTTCATTAATGCTATTTAAATTCGTGTTATTTGCTGATAATGATTTAAAGTAGTTAGGGAGATAAGCATCGAGAATAAAACTGAGATAAATACTCGTGTAATCTTGGTATTTTTTATCAAAAGTTTGGACTATCGCTTTGAATTTTATAGACTCGCTTGGGTAATAAGTAAATTCACTCATCCAGAGAGGAATTCTTCTAATATTTATATTTGTCTCATCAAAAAACTCACCTCTTGTAGGGTTTATCATATTTACACTACTCATATAGTCTAGCACACCAACTGTAGCTACATACTTACCAACTTTAAAATCACAACTATCTCCAAAGTAACTATATGAAGCTTGATTAACCTCAGCACTATGCTCACTGTAACCATTATAAATTGTAAAACCAAAATCTACTTCATGGTTTCCATGGGCATAAACCAATTCACCTAAAGCGAAAAAATAGGGCTTTGAATTTTCCACTTGTGTATTAGAAAAAGAACGACTTAAAAATGTTTCATTTAGAACAAAATCATCCCTTGTAAAAAAACTTTCCTCTTGGAGTTTAAATGAAGTTGGCATAATGTTTATATTTTGAGTACTTAGATTATATAGAGGTTCTTTATAGATATTCTCCTCTACCTCTAACGTACTTCTTTTTTCGTACATATTTCTTTTTAAAATAAAATTGTATTCACTCGCTTGAACTAAGGGTACAGAAAAAAAAAGGAGAGAGAGTAAGTATTTTAATACTGGCAACAGAACTCTCCAAATAAGACTATTTTATAATATATTCTTATTTTAGCATATTAACTTTTAGTATTAACCATCCACATAGAAAAAGTATCTAAATAGCCCCAAAATGATTCTATATATTTCTCTTTTACACCCTCGTTTACAAGTGCTTCTAAAAGTGGTGCATAGAGAGCCAACCATGTTCTTCGTCCTGCTTCATCTATACGAAAAGGTGCATGCCGACCTACCATCTGTGAGTCTCCACGATTCTGTTTAAAATACTCAGGTCCCCCACTCTCTTGAATCAAAAAGTCAAATGCATGTTTTTTCGCTTCTGCAAAATCCTCTTCATCGTGAATGGGGAAAAGAAATGCGATATCGCTAACCTCTATAAGTTCATAATGATCATAAACTAGTTTTTTAAATCTCTCTTCACCAACTTGGTCTAAAAAACCAGGGTGTGGTTTAGTCACGGGAGGTCTAACACCTATTTCGCCATTGCTAATTGTTAACTTCATAAAACACCTTCTTTAATTTGACAGAAGTATACAAACTGTTCAATTAAAAAAGAGATAAATATAAAGCTTAGAGTAGGAGTTATGTCATGAAAATAAAGATATGATTAACAATTTAGTTGTATAATACTTCAAACATAAATATAAAAGGATTTACTAATGGGTAAATATTTAGAATTAACTGGTTCAGATTTCGAAGCAACTCTTTCAGAGGGTGTATCTCTTGTAGACTTTTGGGCACCATGGTGTGGACCTTGTCGTATGATCGCTCCAATCATTGAAGAGCTTGCTGAAGACTTTGACGGTAAAGCTAAAATTTGTAAAGTGAACACTGACGAAGAGCAAGATATTGCTGTTAAATTCGGTATTCGTTCTATTCCAACTATCATGTTCTTCAAAGATGGCGAAATGGTAGACCAAGTTGTAGGTGCACAGTCTAAAGCTGCTCTTGCTGACAAAATCAACGGCCTTTTAGGTTAAGGTTTAACTTACTTTGGAGAAGAAAAAGAGAGGTAAAAGTCTCCTTTCTCTCTCCACCCTTCTAGCTTCTTTTTTCGGTGCGACTATGATAGCTCTCGCCTTTGCTTACTTTAACTACAAATTTTCAGAATACAAATTTATTGACTTTAAAGAGTGGATCTTTTATGAAAAAAGTGATATTTTCAAACCAACTGCTCCAAAATACATTGTAGTCTTTTACTCCTCAAAAGAGAAAGGCACTATGGACAGACTTGCGAACATAGACCTCAACCTTCCCATTCTTGCCATAGACTACTACAACCAAGTACGACCAAATAGTGAAAAAACAACTTTTTTAAGAAGTGGAACTAAAAATTCTTTAGCTTTTATTCAGAGATTTAACATTTATGAATCCCCCTCTATTTTTTTTATAAAAAAACACAAAGAGACTCTTTATAAACAAGATAGTATGATACGGAAACTAGATAATTTAGAAAAATTATCACAAGAAGTTAATAACTTATAGAATTCAAGGAATTTATATGGCAATTTTAGATTGTGCAATTATAGGTGGAGGACCTGCTGGTCTTACTGCTGGGCTATACACAACTCGCGGTGGTTTAGAAAATGTAACAATGTTTGAAAAAGGCTTACCGGGTGGGCAAATTATGAACTCATCGGAAATAGAAAACTACCCTGGTGTTACAGGCGAGATAACAGGTATGGACCTAATGACTCCATGGCCAGAGCAGTGTCAAAAGTTTGGTTTAAAACATGAGATGGTCAACGTGACTCGTGTTACAAAAAGTGGCGAGCTTTTTACCATACATAAAGAAGATGGAACGACTACAGATGCACATAGTGTTATCATAGGGACTGGTTCTTCTCCTCGTCGTGCAGGTTTTACTGGTGAAGATGAATTCTTTGGTCGTGGTGTAAGTACTTGTGCAACGTGTGATGGCTTTTTCTACAAAGGAAAAGAGGTTGTTGTTGTAGGTGGCGGAGACACTGCACTAGAAGAAGCACTTTACCTTGCAAAAATCTGTTCAAAAGTCTACCTTGTTCACAGACGTGACACTTTCCGTTCCGCTCCAAACACTGTAGCAAGAATTGAGAGAACTGAAAACATTGAGCTTGTTTTAAACTCTATTCCCGATGAAGTCTATGGCGACAAAATGGGTGTAAATGGTCTTAAAGTTAAAAACAAAGATGGCGAGATTCGTGACATCGTAGTTCCAGGTGTATTTACATTTGTTGGGAACGATGTAAACAACGAAACACTTCTTCAAGAAGATGGTAGTTTCTTATGTGACATGAACAAACAAGGCGAAGTAATTGTAAACATTAGCATGGCTACTTCAACCCCAGGTCTCTACGCAACAGGAGACATGAGAATCGCCGCTCCAAAACAAGTTGTAAGTGCAGCCGGAGACGGTGCAGTAGCCGCTCTTCAAGTCATCTCTTATGTAGATGAGCTTCTTAACGACTAAACTTTTTTTTAGACTCTTGGAGTTTAGGCTCTAAGAGTTCATCAATACTAACTATTTCAACAAAATTATTCTTATTATCGTAAATTAGCTTCTTAAACCAAAGGGGTAATATATTACTATTCTAATACGAAATTAGATTTATATTTATCCATAATGGCAATATGCTACCATTTTGATATTATTTTTATGTTATAATTGCAGTATTAAAGTTAAGTGAAGTGAAAATATGGGAATTCATATACTTCGTGTCCTTTGAAGCCTCGGCTTAGAGTGGGTTGACACGGCAAAGATGTGGGGAGCTTCCCTCCCACCACTTAATTTTTAATATATTCCTCGAATTCTATTTCAAATCGTTCACTAAAAAAAATCATGCTCTCTTTGCATTTGACTAATTGTCTTATACTTGGTTTAAATACTGTTGATAATTCATTATGATAATTATTTACAGATATCCCATACATTAAATAAATACCATCCATATTTGCTATAAAGTTTGTAATCCCATTCTCTTTATAGATACAAGAAGATATCGTGCAATCTAACAACTTTTGAAATTTATGCTCATAAATATATTTTGCTTGTAGTTGATGTTCCTGTTTAATTTTTTCAGCTTTTTTCTTAGACACAAGTAGTTTATTTTCATTGAATATGTTTCTATAATGATGGAGTATTTGAGGAGTGATTATACCTAAAAATATTCTGTTCTTACTTCCCAATTAATACCCTTATTTTACATTTTAAAATTATATCTAAAACCAACACTTTTACTAAAAATAATTTAATCAAAACACCATACAATCTTTGGTATCATTTCATAAATAATTATACAAGGCAATTAAAATGATAAAAGTTGGTGTATTTGGTGCGAGTGGGCGTGTTGGGAAACTACTGTTAGAGA
>Ga0256824_10000357_pt1 | contig 17319 bp, 14 predicted proteins | sample CV67metaG_FD_191570 | JGI IMG/M metagenome (GOLD analysis project Ga0256824, IMG submission 191570) | Hydrothermal vent microbial communities from East Pacific Rise, Pacific Ocean - CV67 | ecosystem: Environmental > Aquatic > Marine > Hydrothermal vents | place: Pacific Ocean: East Pacific Rise...
AGCAAAAAGTGTTTATAAATTGATAATCCTTTTATATTTTTGAATAAAATTATACAAAATGGAAAATAAGTTACATTTATACAACACATTAAGCGCTTCAAAAGAAGAGTTTAAACCAATTAATAAAGACTTAGTTGGAATGTATGTCTGTGGACCTACAGTTTACAGTGATGTCCACTTAGGAAACTGCCGTACGTTTATTTCATTTGACATGATTTATCGCTACTTAGCTCACTTAGGTTATAAAGTGCGTTATGTTAGAAATATTACGGATGCTGGCCATTTAGAAAATGATGCTGATGAAGGTGAAGATAAAATTTCTAAAAAAGCAAGGTTAGAACAGTTAGAGCCTATGGAAATTGTTCAAACTTACAGTGTTGGTTTTCATGATGTGTTAAAACAATTTAATAATATTTCACCAGATATTGAACCAACAGCTACTGGTCATATTATTGAACAAATAGAATTAGTAAAAATTATTTTATATAAAGGTTTAGCCTATGAATCTAATGGTTCTGTTTATTTTGATGTTGAAAAATATTCCAAAAATGAAAATTATGGTGAATTGTCTGGACGCAAAATTGAAGATTTAATTTCAGGAACAAGAGTTTTAGATGGTCAATCTGAAAAAAGAAGTCCGTTAGATTTTGCTTTGTGGAAAAAAGCATCATCTTATCATATTCAACGTTGGCCTTCACCTTGGAGTGATGGTTTTCCTGGTTGGCATTTAGAATGTACAGCAATGTCAACAAAATATTTAGGGAATCGTTTTGATATTCATGGTGGTGGAATGGATTTAAAATTTCCTCATCACGAATGTGAAATTGCACAAGGTCATGCTTGTACAGGTGAAAAACCAGTTAAATATTGGATGCATACTAATATGTTGACTTTAAATGGTAAAAAAATGAGTAAGTCGACAGGTAATACATTACTACCTCATGAGTTATTTTCAGGAGATAATGAATTATTAGAAAAATCGTATTCGCCAATGGTGGTTAGGTTTTTTATGATGCAAGCACATTACCGTTCAATGTTGGATTTTTCGTCTGATGCGTTAACGGCTTCTGAAAAAGGGTATTCAAAATTAATGACAGCCTTAAAAGATTTACCAACCTTAAAAACAGCTGTTGATAGTTCTGAAAATGTTGAATTGCTAATTAATTCATTTTATGATGCACTAAATGATGATTTTAATACGCCTATTTTAATTGCGAAATTATTTGAAGCAGTTAAATATATTAATAATATAAAAGATGGAAATGCTACTATTTCTAAAGATGATTTATTGAATTTAACTGATAAAATGACCGCTTTAATTTTTGATGTTTTAGGTTTACAGTTTGAAAATTCAGCAGATGATTCAAAGTTAGATGCAGTGATGCAAATTATTATTGAATTAAGAAAAAATGCCCGAGATAATAAAGATTGGGGAACGTCAGACTTGATTAGAGATAAAGTATCAGAGGCAGGAATAACAATCAAAGATAGCAGAGAAGGAACGACTTGGTCAGTATAAACTTTTTAAAATAGAACGAGTAATTGATTGAATTATAGTCATAAATCGCTATTAATTAAAAATTACGTACTTTTGCAGTCGATTAAAGAATAAAATTATGAGTAAAATAGATAAATTAGTAAAGTTATTTGAGCAAAAGTTTGTTGCTCATCCTTGGCATGGTGTTACAATTGGTGAAAATTCACCTAATGAAGTTAAAGCCTACATTGAAATAAATAAGAACGATCAAATCAAGTATGAAATTGACAAACCAAGTGGTTTAATTTTTATTGATAGACCTCAAAAATATTCTAATATTGTACCAGCATTATACGGTTTTTTACCACAAACATATTGCGATACTTTAGTAGCAGATTTTTGTATGGAAAAATCAGGAAAAACCGGAATCGTAGGTGATGCAGATCCTTTAGATATTATTGTTTTATCAGAAAGAAACATTGACAGAGGAAACATTTTAGTGGACTGTGTACCTGTTGGTGGTTTTAGAATGATTGATGGTGGTGAAGCTGATGATAAAATTATTGCAGTTTTAAAAGACGATCAAGCTTACGGAAAAATGACTGATATAAGTGAAATACCTGCTTTAGTTTTAGATAGAGTTAAGCATTTCTTTTTAACATACAAAACAAACCCAAATAATGATGGGTCTGATAAGAAAGTTGAAATTACACATACTTACGGAAGAGAAGAAGCTTTAAAAGTAATTGAATTATCTAATCAAGATTATTTAAACAAATACGGAGATGTTAAAAATGACTTTGCTAAAGTTTTAGCAGAAGTTGTTGGAGAATAATTTCCGATTAACATAATTTAAAAAAGCCTTATTTGAAATTTTTCAAATAAGGCTTTTTTAATACCAAATAAAATGTATTGAATAACCCCCTTGAAAATCTTCTAAAACAGTTTTCGGCTTTTGACAAATGCTAGGGAACACTATAAAATAGATAATAGAACAATAAGTTACCATTCAAATAAGCCTATCTGACGCCAGGCAGGTAATAACTACTTAATATCCTGACAAAGCTCAACTAAAACACCATTAGTAGATTTAGGGTGTAAAAATGCAATTTTTTTATTATCAGCACCAAGCTTTGGAATATCATGAATTAATGTAAACCCTTCTTTAGTCAAACGTTTAATTTCAAATTCAATATCTTTCACCTCAAAAGCAATGTGGTGCATACCCTCACCTTTTTTAGCAATAAATTTAGCGATAGCACTATTGTCATTTGTAGCTTGTAATAATTCTATTTTTGATTCACCAACTTGAAAAAATGATGTTTTAACACCTTCAGATTCGACCTCTTCCATCTTATATGATGGTTTGTTAAATAATGTAGCAAACAGTTCGTTTGATGCTTCAATATCCTTAACAGCGATACCAATATGTTCAATTTTCATAATAATATAAATTTTAGGTAAAAAAAATCCCGTTTACTTTTTTGTAAACGGGATTTTTTAAAATTTTGTTGACTTATGATTTAATAAATTTTTCACTTTTATTATCATAATTGATATAATATGCAGCTTTCTTTAGATTAGTACAATCAGCTTCAGAAGCAAATCCTTTTTTAACAATGTTTCCAAAAGCATCAAAAATTTCATATTTAGTTTCAATTGGCTTACCAGAAGATGTGAATTTAATAATTTTTTTAACTCTTTTAGGGCTAAATTGAGGTTCTGTAATTGTTGTATTTACAAAAGATACAGATTTTGAAGGTCTCTTTTTATTTGTGTAATCTGTTTGTGTAACTCTAATTTTATTTTCTCCAGAGTGAGGTATAACTACAAAATTATAAGAATTTTCCTTGTTTGACCCGTTACCATCAATTTCACCTAAAACTACCCATTTGTTCCATCTAAATTGTTCAACAACAAATGCTAATTTTCCAGACTCACTTTTTGTTACCCAAGACATATTACCATTAGGTTTACATGAAATAGAAACAATCTCAAAAGTACTTTTAGGTTTTAAAACTTCAGGATTTAAAACTTTAGGCTTACAACCTAAACCATGAACTAAAACAATAAAAACTGGATCTCCAACTCTCAAATCAAATTCAGCAAAGTCAATTTCAAAAGCACTTGATTCAATACCATCTGATACTGGGTCACCATTTACAGTAACACTAGTCACGCAAAAGCCAAAATCATCTTCATCATCTGGATTTTGAACAAATAGATTTTTACCCTGATAATGCCCTTCCAAAGATAAATCAGCAAAAGATGCAAAATTAGTCCCTACGAAAAGTAAAAATAATAAAAGGAATTTCATGTTAAAATGTTTTTCTAACTGCAATATTAAGGTTTACAACTTACAAACACAAATTTTTAAGTGTTTTTTTAACATTTATATTTTCAATTAGTTTTTCTAATTAAAAAAATATATATTTGAGAAAAATATACTAAAGATGACTATAAGATTATTTTATTTAACAATTTTACTAACCATTTTGTTTTCATGTGGAAACAATACACCTGCTAATCAAAATAGTGTATCTATAGAAACTAAAGAAGGAGGAGAGATTGTTATCCCTTTAAATAGTTACCAAAAAATAACTAAACCTACAAAGGTTTTAAAAATAGAAACAGCACAAATTTATGGACAAATCTTTGAAAGTCTTGTTAAATATGATCCAGAACATTTACAAATTCAACCATCTTTAGCTGAAAAATGGGAAATATCTGATGATGGTTTAACCTATAAGTTTTTTATAAGAAAAAATGTACATTTTCATGATAACCCTTGTTTCATAGAGGGTGCAGGCCGTGAAATGATAACTCAGGATATTGTTGATATGTTCTATAGAATTTATACAAGTGATGTTACTAATACTGCTTATTCAATTTTTCATAATACAGTATTAGGTGGAGATGAGTATTATAATGGTGAAACAGAAACAATATCAGGAATTACTTCTGATCAAAATACTGTATCAATAACACTTGTTGAATTAAGTAATACCTTTTTAAGTAAGTTACTTACTATTTTTGGTTCTATCATTCCTAAAGAGATATACAAACAAGATAAATGGGTGCCATTAGGAACAGGACCATTTGTTTATAATATTGAATCTAATTCGGAAATAATTTTGTTAAATAAAAATAAAAATTATTGGATGAAAGATTCAAATGGAGTTCAACTGCCTTACTTGGATAAGCTGTCTTTTAAATATTATGAAAACAAAAATGAAAAAATGGACGATTTTTGGGGGAATAAAATTGGAATTGTTAGAAATGTTCCAATAACTCAAGTATCAGAAGTTTTAGAGGATAGAATAAGTGATTTTAAAGGAAAAAACGCCAAGTATATACTTGAAAGTATCCCAGAAATGTCTACTTCATATCTGGAATTCAATATGGATACTAAAATCTTTAAAGATAAAAGAGTTAGACAAGCAATTAATTTAGCAATTGACCGAAAAAAACTTGTAGAGAAAACTTTAAAAAACCAAGCATATGAAATTGGTAAGTTTGGTATTACACCTCCTTTACCTAAAATATTTAAGGGGTATGATTTTGAAAGTATAGAGAAAGTAGGATATACTAGGAACTCTGTGAAAGCTAAGGAATTATTAGCAGAAGCAGGATATCCTAACGGGAAAAATTTCCCTGAGTTAACAGCAGAATTTAAAATGGATACTGACAGGTATTTAATAATGACTGAAATTCAGCAGCAATTAAAATCTGTATTAAATATAAATATGTCTATTGAACAAGTTGAATTTAATAAGCTATTAGAAAATAATGCAACAGGTACTGCTGATATTTTTGAACAAGTATGGATTGGTGATTTTGCTTCACCAGAATCTTTCTTACTGAATTTCTATGGAAAATTAGTTCCAGATGACAAAAATGAACCATCATTAGTTAACGGAGGTAGATATATCAATCAAAAGTTTGATGAGTTCTTTGAGAAAGGTTTGAAAGCAAGAACAATAAAACAATCTCATGAGTTTTTTGTTGAAGCAGAAAAAGAGATGTTACTTGACCCTGCTTTAGTTGTGCTTTTTTATGGGGAAAAACTCTGGCTAATGCAAGCTAACCTTAAAGGGTTTCATACAAATGGAATGAACTATTTAGACTTTACTAAAGTGTACTTAGATAATTCTATTAGTAATGAAAAAAAATAATAAATAACAAATTCATTAATCAATCTCATCAGTTTTCTGATGAGATTTTTTATTACTATTAATGGCTGGAATATACATTCATATACCTTTTTGTAAATTAAAATGTAATTATTGCGATTTTCATTTCTCTACAAATCAAAAACTTTCAGCTAATATGGTTGAAGCAATTTGTAAAGAATTAGATCAAAAGAAAAACTATTTAGATTTAGAAAAAATCAATACAATTTATTTCGGAGGTGGTACACCTTCAATTCTAGATACCCAATTACTAAAAAAGATTGTAAGCTCTATTTATTTAAATTATGATGTTATTTCTGAAGTAGAATTTACCTTTGAATGTAATCCAGATGATTTAAATGAACGTAAACTAAAAGATTTAAAAGTAATTGGAGTAAATAGATTGAGTATTGGAATTCAATCTTTTGAAAATGAACAATTACAATTTATGAACAGAGCTCATAATTCAAATGAAGCTTTAAATTGTGTACAATTAGCACAATCATTCGGATTTTCAAATATTACAATAGATTTAATTTATGGGTTACCAAATACATCACATGACTATTGGCAAAAACAAATTAAAAAAGCGTTAGATTTAAACGTTAATCATATTTCAGCATATTGTTTAACCATTGAAGACAAGACAGTTTTTGGTAATTGGCATAAAAAGGGTAAATTAAAATTGGTTGATGATGAGTATAGCTTACAACAATTTAAGATGCTACAAATCGAATTAGAAAAAAATGGATTTGATCATTATGAAATTTCTAATTTTTCTAAAAATGGATTTATTTCAAAACATAATTCAGCCTATTGGTTAGGTGAAAAATATATTGGAATTGGTCCTTCAGCACATTCGTTTAATGGCAAAAAGAGACAATGGAATGTGTCAAACAACATTAAATACATAAATGGGTTAAAAAATAATTCAAGTTATTTTGAAGAAGAACACTTAAGTGATTCAGATAAATTTAATGAATATATTTTAACAAGATTAAGAACAAAATGGGGTGTTAATTTAGACGAGTTATTTTTAATAGATGACAATTATAAGCTTCATGTGTTAAGTGAAATTGATAAATTCATTAAGAATAAAGATTTATTAATGGTAGATAATACAATTTATATTACTCAAAAAGGAAAGTTTATAGTAGATTATATTAGTTCAGAATTATTTATTTAAAAACAATAAAATGGCATTAATTAAGAAATGTAGGGGTAAATCTCCTCAAATTACAAAATCATCATGGATTGCCGAAAATGCAACTTTAGTTGGAGATCTTAAAATGGGTGAAAATTGTAGTGTTTGGTTTAACGCCGTTGTAAGAGCAGATGTAAATTCTATAGAGTTTGGTGATAACGTTAATATTCAAGATGGTGCCGTGATACATTGTACTTACAAAAAAACAAAAACAATCTTAGGAAACAATGTATCTGTTGGACATAATGCTAATGTGCATGGTTGTACGGTTGGTGAAAATGTGCTAATAGGAATGGGTTCAATTGTTATGGATAACTGTGTGATTGAAAGTAATTGTATTATTGCTGCAGGGGCAGTCCTTTTAGAAAATACGTTAGTCAAATCTGGTTCAGTTTGGGCAGGTGTGCCAGCTAAAAAAGTAAAAGATTTATCTCCTGAGTTATTTGAGAATGAAGTTAAAAGGATAGCTAAAAATTATAGAATGTATGCCTCTTGGATGGAAGAAGAATAGGTAGTAATTCGATTATAAAGATTATCTTTGTCAAAAAAATGATATGAAAAATTTATTTTTAATTGTGATAATGTTAATTTCAACGTTAGCGATTAGTCAGCAGTATTCTTATAAAAAGAAACAAATTACACAAAAAGGGTCAATGTATTTTTATTGGGGGTATAACAGATCCATTTATGCAAAAAGTACTATTAATTTTTATGGAGATAAGTATAATTTTAGAATTCATGACGCTAAAGCACATGATAACCCTTCTAAAAAAGCGGCTACATATTTCAATCCTAACACCTTTTCAGTACCACAATTTAATATCAGAATAGGTTATTATACAAATTCTAAATGGGATTTATCTTTTGGATATGATCATATGAAATATATAATGACTGATCATCAAGAAGCAAGGTTATCGGGTCGAATCCCAGAATCTGAAAACCCATATTTGAATGGAGAATTTACAGAAAACGAACTGTACATGATTACTGACAGAAAAATTCATTATGAAAATTCAAATGGATTGAATTATATATCATTTCAAGCAAATTATAATTATTTATTATATAGAACTGAAAATTCTAAATTTGCAATTCGCAGTAGAATAGGTTTCGGATTAGGAGGTGTTGTTACGCAAACTGATTTTAATTTTGGTGGAAAAGGTTATCATACAGATTTAAAATTAACTGGTTTTGGATTGTCGTTACATTCAGGTATAAGATTCGAATTCTTTAATAGGTTTTTTGCACAATCAAATTGGTCAACAGGGGTAATATCTTTACCAAAGTTGCAAACAATTAGAAATTCAAATAATTATGCTAATCAAACATTTGTTTATGCAGACTGGCAAATAGTAGGTGGTGTTTTTTGGTATTTGAAATTTAAAAATGGATGTAATTCATGTCCTGATTGGCATTAATACTTTAATAATGATTGATACACATACACATTTATATTCAGATCAGTTCGATAATGATAGAGATGAAGTAATTTTAAAAGCAATAAACTCTGGAGTAGACAAGCTATTGTTACCAAATATTGATTTGGAATCAATAAAAGGAATGCATGAATTGGTTGATAAATACCCAAACAATTGTTATCCAATGATGGGGCTTCATCCGTGTTCTGTTGAAGGAAATTACAAAGAAGTTTTGGTTGAAATGAAAAATCATTTAAACACAAAGAGCTATATTGCAATTGGTGAAATAGGAATGGATTTGTATTGGGATAAAACGTTGTTAAATGAACAAGCTGATGCTTTTAAAATTCAAATTGAATGGGCTAAAGAAATGAAATTACCAATTGTAATACATGTTAGAGATGCTTTTGATGAATTATTTGAAGTTTTAGACACAACTAATGATGATGATTTAACAGGTGTTTTTCATTGTTTTACAGGTAATATTGAACAAGCTAAAAAAGTGTTAAACTATGGTGGTTTTAATATTGGATTAGGTGGTGTGTTGACGTTTAAAAATAGTGGATTAGATAAAGTTGTTGAAAAAATTGATATAAAACATTTAGTTTTAGAAACAGATTCACCTTACTTAGCACCTACACCACACAGAGGTAAAAGAAATGAAAGTTTCTATGTTAATTTAGTTGCTGAAAAATTAGCAACAATAAAGCAAATTGAGTTATCAGAAGTTGAAAAAATTACAACTCAAAATGCGAAAAATCTTTTTAAGATAAATTAAAAAAGAGACATTTAAAATAACACCAACTAATAAATATAGTTGGTGTTATTTTTGAAATAGATTTTAAGTAAAGTATCTAAAATCTTGGTTATTTTTAATGCTTTTTAAAGATTGATAAATAAGCTTAATACAATTTTCCACATCATCTTTATGTGCCATTTCCACTGTGGTATGCATGTATCTTAGTGGTAATGATATTAAAGCAGATGGCACACCTGCATTAGAATAAGCAAATGCATCAGTATCTGTTCCAGTTGCTCTTGAAACTGCAGCACGTTGAAAAGGTATTTTATTTTTATCAGCAGATTTAATAATTAAATCTAATAAGTTGTTTTGTACCGCAGGACCATAAGTTAAAACAGGACCAGCTCCTCCCTTTAAATCACCTTGCTCAATTTTTTTAAGCATAGGTGTTTGGGTGTCATGGCAAACATCAGTAACAATAGCTACGTCTGGTTTAATGTATTCAGCAATCATTTGGGCTCCTCTCAGACCAACTTCTTCCTGAACGGCATTTGTAATGTATAATCCAAAAGGTAGTTTATCCTTGTTTTCAAAAAGTAACCTTGCTACTTCAGCAATCATAAAACCGCCTATTCTATTGTCTAAAGCTCTACCGACAAATTTAGTTTTATTCATTATAATAAACTCATCAGGGTAAGTAACTACACAGCCAACATGGATACCCATTTTTTCAACTTCTTCCTTTGTGTCAGCACCACAATCTAAAAATATATTGTTTTGTTTGGGAGGTGTTTCAACACCTTTTCTTGTATGGATAGCTGGCCAACCAAAAACAGCAGTTACAATCCCTTTTTTTGTATGTATGTTTACTCTTTTTGAAGGTGCAATTTGATGATCTGAACCACCATTTCTTCTTAAATATATAAACCCTTCCTTTGTTATGTAGTGTACAAACCAAGAAATTTCATCAGCATGTGCCTCAATTACTACTTTGTATTTTGCTTTAGGGTTTATAATTCCAACAACACTTCCATAATTATCTACATAATAATCATCAATATAAGGTTTAATATACTTAAGCCACATTTTTTGTCCTTCAGCTTCAAAGCCAGTAGGTGAAGCATTATTAAGATAACTTTCTAAAAAGGATAGTGATTTTTTTGTTATGATTGATTTCTTCATACTTGTAAATATAAGAATAATCTAAAATTAATAACCATTTATTTAGTCAATTTATCGGTTATCATTAAAATTGGCATTTTTTTTGTTTAATCAAATTTATATATATAAATTAGCGAATTAACAAAAGAATAAAAACATGAAAAAACTACTTTTTTTTGGAGCATTTATTAGCTTCAGTTTAATTTCATTGGCTCAACCAGATACAAGTCCTGTTTCAGGTTCGGAAGTGAATCAAGCAACCATGGATTCTTTAGGATTGGTTAATCCAAAAATAACTAAATTTTATAACCAAGGTGTAAAAGCATTAAACTCTAATAATAATATTGAGGCTATTCAAAAATTTACTGAAGTAATTTTGATGGATTCAAAAAACACAATGGCACTGTTTAATAGAGGAATGGCTTTAAAGAATCTTGAAAAATATGATGAAGCTGTTAAAGATTTTAGTAAAGCAATAGAGATAGACCCATCACATGCAAAAGCATTTTATATGAAAGGGATGTCTTATTTCGAATCTCAGAAATATGATTTAGCAGTAAAATCTTTGAAAAGTGCCTATACAATAGATCCAACTTTAGAAAAAGCTGCGTATTATGAAGGTGTATCTTATTTTCAAATGGAAAGTTATGATGAAGCGATTTTAGCATTTGATAAAGCAATTTCAATGAATTCTAAATATGCTTATGCATATAACGATAGAGGATCAGCAAAATTAAAGCAAGATAAAATTGAAGAAGCAATTAAAGATTATAAATTCGCGGTAAGTATTGATAAAAAATTAAGCTTTGCCTACAATAACTTAGCTTCTGCTTATAGAAAAAAAGAAGATTACCAATCAGCTGATAAATATTACACTGAAGCGATTAAATACAAGCAAGATTATCATGTAGCCTATAATAATAGAGGTACTGTAAGATTTGAAAAAGGTGATTATACGGGTGCTATTTCAGACTTTAAAAAAGCAATTACAATCAAATCAGATTATGCATATGCTTACAATAATAAAGCAACAGTCTATATTAAATTAGAACAATATCAACAAGCAATTGAAGCATGTAATAAGGCGTTAGATCTATATCCAGAATATATGGAGGCATTTTTTAACAGAGGTATATCTAAAGAAATGCTTAAAGATTTAAAAGGGGCTTGTGCTGATTGGCAAGATGCCTTTATTTTAGGTTCAGAAAATGCTGAAAAATATATAAATAGTCCTGCTTGTACGACTACAAAATAAATTACTTAAGAATTTACAACTGTAAACATGAAAAAAACACTCTATACATTAATTATTTGTTTATCATTTAATTTGTCATTTGGACAAGATGTTCCTTTTGAAAAAAAAATATTCAAAGAGCAAAAATCAGAATTTAAAGAAGCTCTTAAACATTTAGATACAGGGGATGAATTATTAGCTTATATGCCTGTCAATTTAATTGGTGTAATGACACCCATTGAAAAACAAGGTTTAAACTATAGAGGTGCGCTTCAAGAATACCTGTTAGCTCATAAATTCAACCCTAAAAGTGCTGATTTGAATTATAAGATAGCTATTTGCTATGATAATATTGATAAATACAAAATGGAAAAATATTTTGTTGCAGCTTATCAATTAAAGCCAACTGTTGTTCCAGAAATAAGGTTTTACTTGGGGTGTTGTCATCATTTAAAAGGTAATTGGCAAAAAGCAATAGATGAATATAATGCGTTTGGATCTTCAGCTTCAAATGAATTAATTAATTTAAAAAAGTCAGCTACAAAAAGAATACAAGAATGTAGAAGTGGAGAAAAACTAAGTAAAGAAAAGTCAAGAGTTTGGATTGATAACTTAGGGAAATCAATTAACACAAAATATCCGGATTATGCGCCTGTAATTTCAGCAGATGAAGCAATAATGATTTTTACAGCAAGAAGGCCAGATGAAGAAATGTCTCCGTTTGGTGGTTATTTTGAAGACTTATATGAGTCTGAAAGAATAGGTGGGGCTTGGACAAAATCAAAAACAATTGGAAAACCTGTAAATGTAGAAGGTCAGCATGATGCAACAATTGGATTATCTCCTGATGGTCACACCTTGTTTGTATACAATGATAATAAAGGTAATGGGGATATTTTAATTTCAACAGATGAAAATGGAGCATGGTCTAAACCTGTTAGATTAGGAAAAAACATTAACACAAAAGACTATCACGAACCAGATGCATCACTTTCTTTTGATGGAAAAACGCTTTATTTTACATCAAATAAACCTGGAGGTTTGGGAGGTCATGATATTTACAAATCCTCTTGGGATGAAGACAAAGAAAGATGGGGTGAATCTGTAAATTTAGGTAATGTATTAAATACCGTTTATGAAGAAAGATCTATATTTATTCACCCTGATGGCGAAACCATGTATTTTGCTTCAAAAGGACACAATACTATTGGAGGGTATGATTTATTTTATTCTAAATTAAAAAATGGTGAATGGCAAAAACCAATAAATTTTGGATATCCATTAAATACGCCTCATGATGATGTACAATTAGTTGTAGCAGGTAATGGTCGTTATGGGTATTATTCGTCATATAAAGCTGGTGGTTATGGAGAAAAGGACATCTATTTAATAACTTTTTTAGGACCAGAAAAATTACCAATTTTAAGTAATGAAGACAACTTAATAGCTTCAATTGCTGAACCTATAAAAGAAAAATTTGTTGAACCAGAGGTAATTCAAGAGGGTGCAAACATGGCTATTTTAACAGGTATAATTAGAGATGAAAAAACTCAAAAGCCATTAAAAGCTAATATTGTATTAATAGATAATGAAGAAAATAAAATTATTGCAGAATTTACTTCTGATGCTGTTACAGGAAAATACCTTGTATCTTTACCAGGTGGTAAAAATTACGGAATTGCAGTAAAAAGAGACGGTTATTTATTTCATTCAGAAAATTTTGTAATCCCTCAAGAGAGTGGATTTAAACAATATGAAAAAAATGTTGACCTAAAGAAAATAGAAATAGGGCAAAAAATTATTTTAAGAAATATATTCTTTGATGTTTCAAAATGGTCTCTTAGAAATGAATCAGTAAATGAATTAGAAAGGTTGATTAAATTGATGAATGAAAATCCAACAATGAAAATTGAACTTTCTGGACATACAGACACTAGAGGGTCAGATGAAAGTAATAGAGTACTTTCAAAACACAGAGCGCAATCAGTTGTTGAGTATTTAGTTGATCACGGTGTAGCAAAAGACAGACTAAAATCTGCAGGTTATGGTGAAAAACAACCAATTCATTCTCATTCAAAAGTGTATGCTGAAAAGTCTAAAACTAAAAGAGAAGAAATGCATCAAGAAAATCGTAGAACTGAATTTAAAGTGTTGAGTTTATAATTAAAACGAACCTTTTAACAGTAAAACCTTCTTTGAAATCATTAATTTGATAGAGAAGAGGGTTTTTTCGTTTAAAATTTTGTAAATTCGTCTCAAACTTTTACATATGAGACAGGTAATACTCTTATTTTTGTTATTTCCAACCATTATTTATGGTCAAAATAATTATTCATTTTCTTCTAAAAAAACATTTAAAAAAGCTGAATCTGAAATGTTAGCTGGTAAAACAGATGAAGCGTTAGTATTGTTCAAAACAGTTGTGTTAGAAGAACCTGGTTTTTCTGAAGCTTACCTTAGTATGTCAAAAATTGAATTGTCAAAAAACAATTATAAAAAGTCATTAGAGTATGCAAAAAAAGCGTTAAAGAATAATAAGGTTCAATATTCAATTTATTCTCAAGTTGGTAAATCGTATTTTAGTTTAAATGATTTTGATAGTAGCTCTCATTATTTTTATTTGGCAATGCTTTACGGAGCAAATGAAGCAAGTGATTTTTATGTATTAGCAAAATCAGAAAATAATCAAAAGAGTTTTAAAAAAGCATTAAAAAATATAAATATTGCAATTGAAAAAAATAATTCAATTTCAAACTATTATGTTGTAAAGGGAAATGCTTATTTTGGAGAACTGAATTTTGATAAAGCAAAATCTAGTTATGAAAAAGCATTAGAGTTAAACCCTAAGCAAAGCAATTTATATTCAAGTTTAGCTGGTGTGGAGTTAGAAAATGATAATTTAGAAGAGGCATTAAAAAACATTAACAAAGGAGCTGAATTAGCAAAAGGTAACGAGAAAATAACTTTCTTTTTGTTGAAAGGAAATTACTTTAAAAAATTAGGTGAATTAGATAATGCTGAGCAAGAATTTAACAAAGCATTTGACATAGATCCAAATAATACATCAACGTTAATTAATCAATCTGCAATTATGATTAAAAAAGGCGAATATGAAAATGCAGTTGAAAAATGTTCGGAAATTATTGATATTGATGGTTCAAGAAGTGAAGCGTATTTTAATAGAGGTATAGCAAATGAAATGTTAAAAAACACAGATGAAGCTTGTTCTGATTGGGAAGAAGCTTTTATTATGGGTTCAACAAAAGCAGAAGAATTTATTAATAGTCCAACTTGTAATGAATAGTAGTATGAAAAAAATTATATTAATATTAGTTTTATTTAGTTTTAACTTTTCTCAAGGACAAGATAAAGATGTGCCGTTTAACAAAAAAACATTTTCAAATGATGTTGATGGGTTTAAGAAAGCAACAAAAGAGATTGAGCTTGGAGATACTCATTTCTATAGAGGTAGTACTGGTGATTTATCAAATGCTTTAGCACATTATTTAAAAGCAGACAAATTTAATCATTACAGTACGAATTTAAGTTATAAAATTGGAGTGTGCTTCTTAAATAGTACACAGAAATTTAAAGCTTTGGATTATTTGCAATTTGCTAAAGATAAAACACCTGAAGATGCTCAATATGAAGATATCAATTTTTATATTGGACAAGCTTATCATCTTAATGAAGACTGGGATAAAGCAATTAAACATTATAGACTCTATAAAGATGAGGTTGGTGATAAGGATAAAGATTTAGCCTACTTTGTTAATAAAAAAATGGGTGAATGTAGAACAGGTCAAAAACTATCTAAGAAACCAATTAGAGTTTGGATTGATAATTTAGGTGAAGAAGTTAATACTGAATATTCTGATTTTGGCCCAGTTATTTCTGCAGATAATAGAGTTTTATTTTTTACTTCTAGAAGACCAGGTAGTACTGGTGGTATTAAAGATGAGGAAGGTAATTACCTTGAAGATATTTATTTTTCCAGAAGAGATTTTGGAAAGAAATGGTCCACAGCAGAAAACATTGGAAAACCCGTAAATACGGATTCACATGATGCAACAGTTGGTATTGCTCCTGATGGTAAATCATTATTAACTTATCATGGGCTTAGTAAAAAAAATGGAAATTTACTAATAACAAAACAAAACAATGAAGGAAATTGGATTCAAACAAGTGATATAAGTGGTGATGTAAATACAAAACATCATGAAACCGCTGCTACTTTATCTTTTGATGAAAAAACGTTGTATTTTATTTCGGATAAACCAGGTGGTTATGGTAAGCATGATATATATGTAACTCATTGGGATGAAGAAAATAAAGAATGGGGTGCTTCAGAAAATGTAGGTCCAACATTAAATACTGAATTTGATGAAAAAGGAGTGTTTTTCCATCCAGATAATAAAACATTATTCTTTTCTTCTGAAGGTCATAAAACTATGGGAGGTCTTGATATATTTAAATCAGAGTTTAATTATGAGACAAAAGAATGGTCTAATCCAATTAATATTGGTTCACCAATAAATACACCAGATGATGATGTTTATTTTGTATTGTCTGGAAATGAAAGATATGCTTACTATTCTTCTTTTAGAGCTGAAGGTTTTGGGGAGAAGGATATCTATAGAATTACTTTTTTAGGTGAAGAAAAAGAACCTTTATTAGCTTATGTAGATATTTTAGATACAAATTTGGATTCTGATTTAAAAGTAAGCGGTTTTTTTGATAATAAGCCATTGATATTGCTTAGAGGAAAAGTAACGGATGGTGTTACTAATGAACCTTTATTTAGTACAGTTTCGATTATTGATAATAAAACAAATAAAAAAATAGCAGATGTTGTTACAGACGAAAATGGTAACTATATTCAAGTGGTTGAAGGAGGCAAAGAATATGCAATCTCTACAACAATGTCAGGATACACAATTGCGTCTAAAAGGATTGTAACAAAAAAATCAGATGCTGGAACTGAATTAAAAGCAGATTTACAATTATTCCCACCTGTTGAAGGAGGAGAATTTGTGTTAAGAAACATCTATTTTGGGTTTGATAAATTTGATTTAAGACATAAATCTGTAGAAGAACTGGATAAATTAGTTAAAATCATGAACGAAAATCCTACACTTAAAATTGAATTAGGAGGTCATACAGATAGAAGAGGTCCAGCGGCATATAATCAAATACTATCTCAAAGAAGAGCTAAAGTTGCTAAAACATATTTAGTTAAAAAGAATATTTCAGCAAGTAGAGTTTCTACAAAAGGGTATGGTGAAACTAAACCAGAAATATCAGGTAGTGTAATTAATGCTTTAGGTACAAAAAGAGAAAAAGAAGACGCACATCAACAAAACAGAAGAACAATTGTTACGATAACAAGTAAATAATTTCTAATATATTATATAAAAACTCTGTCAATTTTTGACGGAGTTTTTTGTTTTACAATTCAATATGAAAAAAACATTTTTTATTATAGCTTTATGTATAACGAGTCAATCAATAGCTCAAAAACATACACTTGCAGACTTTTTTGTATATGATGAAGTCCTTGCACAAAAGACAGACTCTATATTTCAATCTTTAAATGACACTTTAAGAATTGGACAGATGATTGTAACTGCTGCAGGAAGATATGGGAAATCTGATGAGTATATTAACAATTTAATTAAACATGAATATATAGGAGGTGTTTTATTATTAAATGGTACAAAAGAAGGATTTAAAGGAAAAGTTAAAACCTATAATAATGCGAATAATGGATTACCACTTCTTTTTTCGGCAGACGCAGAACCCTCATTGATTGGGTATAAAATAAAAGGGACTACAAAGGTTAAAAAAGCAAATGAAATGATTTCAAGAGCTGAAGTCAGTAAATATGCGAAACTAATTTGTGATGAAC
>Ga0256824_10000358_pt1 | contig 17298 bp, 32 predicted proteins | sample CV67metaG_FD_191570 | JGI IMG/M metagenome (GOLD analysis project Ga0256824, IMG submission 191570) | Hydrothermal vent microbial communities from East Pacific Rise, Pacific Ocean - CV67 | ecosystem: Environmental > Aquatic > Marine > Hydrothermal vents | place: Pacific Ocean: East Pacific Rise...
TCTTCCATTTTATGTACTGCTGTCATACTGTCTCTAAGCTCTCTAGCTTCCCTCTCAAGGAGTTCTTCTATGGTTTCCTCTATCTTGGGTAGTCCACCCTGGTTAAAGTTAAAGAATGACCTCCTAGCTAGTTTAGTAGTGAACTCCATTACAAACTTCTTCTTGATACTCTGGTCGTAGATGATATGTCCTGGTGATGTAATGAATACAGCACTAAAGTTCATACCCTTAATCTCTCTACCTTGAGCTTCTTCTGTCTTTCTCCAGTCAGCTTTCATGTTACCTAAGTCGTAGATTTCTGCTCCAAACTGTAGTAGCTCAATCATACTTGACCCACTAGCTAGTTCAGCTCCAAACTCTCCACTATATACATGTCCACCACCTATCTTTAGTTCCTGCATACTATTTAAGTGTGCAACTACTCCTGATAGTGTAGGTTTAGCTCCACCGAATAACGGTTTAGCTTTCTTGTAGAACAGTTGCCAGTTATCTGGTTGTCCTGCTTCTTCAGCATCAGCTTGAGCTGACTTGATAGCTTGTTTCTCCAGATAGTTCTTCATCTTGTTATAAATGCCTGAGAAGCACTTTCTAGCTTGATTAAGTGACCTGTCCTTACTAGCACCTGACTCTGCAATAATAAAGCTTATACCGTTGACTGGTACAAGTGTATTGTCTGGTAATCGAATCTTCGCTCTCATGTGAGTAGCAAAGGTTACAATCTCTGATACAGCAATAGCTGTCTTCATGTTTGGATATACATTACCTGTGATACTGTTCTCTATTAATTTAACTGCTTTGTTCTTGTGTTTCAATCCCTGCATCTTCTGGTCCAGATACACTTTCCACTTGTTCTCTTCTTGCATTGTTGCCCTCCTCTAAATGTTTTCTAATATGTCTGCTTACACAACTCTGACTTCTGTCTGAATTCTTAGCAATCTTATCTACGTCCATACCATGTTCATACTGTTTGAACATATCCCATGACTCTTCTTCTGACACATTTGTAAAACCAGTCTTGTGACTTAATTCTTGTCTACGTTTTCTCTTTGGTCTGCTTGTAGTTTTAACTGCTTCTTCGAGTACAACTACTAGCTCCTGTGTATCTCCTAACTCTTTGCCTAGTAGATTGTACGATGTTGTCTTCTTCTGCATCTCTACATGTAGATTAGAAATGTTCTTGTCTTTTGCAATTACATTCTGTTCTAGTCTCACTGCTTTATCAGTTGTCTTCTCAAGTCTCTCCAGGGTTTCCCCTAGTAAGTCTTGTAGATACCTAATCTCTCTGTCTTTATTCTTTGTGAATCCTATTCCAAACATGTTGTCCTCCTATAGACCTAACTCTCCAATAATTTTCTCTGCTAACTCAACTTCATTTAGTTCCCATAGATTTACTGAGTTCTTCAACTTGACTGCTCTTCCTAGTGAATTTGTATCTACACCATCATGACTGTGCATGGTTGTAAACAATACCTTACGCAGGAACTCTCCGTCCATATAAGGTAGTAGTACCTGATGGTCTTTATACTCTAAGTGTGATACCAATGGCATAACAAATAGATAGTTCCTTCTGTCATTGAACATATTTTCTGAGTAAAGTACGATATTGACTTTAATCTCTACGTTGAGTTCTTCAAGACACTTGATAGTCTCTGCTAGTTTAATAGCACCTTCTATAATCTTCTTCTCATCTACAGACCAAGGGATGCTCATGTTCACATAGAGTTCATAGAAGTACTTGTCATACTTCTTAATAGGCTTCATCATACATGCTGGATTACCTGTAGCTAACTCTGCATAGTCAATGATGTCACCCTCAATATCGTATTTATATCCCTCGTATATAGTACCTGTAACGATACCTCTCTTGATGAGGTTGTTACGTACATTGTTTACCACTAACTCTGTAGATTTCTTATCCATCTTGTACTCTTTAACATTGTCTTTAAACTTAGTCAAGTCGTACTTTTTTAGTTCGTTCTTCTTCAGGAATTCCATTAAGTCATCCTTACTTGAAAATTCCTCCACTACTGTATTGCTCATATATAAAAGTGAGCGAGGATGGATGTCCGTTAAAATATCGTGTCTTATTGTACTCATGTTGTTTCTCCTTCTTTTTTGTATTCCCATTTAAAACCAAGTGATGATTTTAAAATACCTCTACAACAAGATGCTATGTTACCTACATTGCCACCTACTTGTCTTGCTGCTTCCCTCACTGAATGAAACTCAGCAATAAATGAACCATCTTTAGATGATTGTATTACTGCTTTGTTTACCTTATTGTTAATACCTTCTTTCCTGTCTTTATGACCTCTTGTGTCATTTGATTTCCAGGTCTTTACAACTATGTTATCAAACGAGTATCCAAGATAGTCATCCTTCCTGTCGAGTGATGGTGTGAGTTCCTTCTTATAGTCGGACTCCTTCCACTCACTGTACAGCCTGTTGAATACATCATCTGTAGATAGGTACTCTCTTAATTCACTAAGTGAGTACTCTGGGTTATTAAATCCTTTTATCTTTGAACGATGTTTCTGATTATGGTATATTCTTGCAGTAAGACCATTGAATGTTCTTCCGTAAGATTTACTATATTCTCTTCTTCCTAGTCTGTATCCCATTGTTCTCCAACCTTTGCAATATTAATAAGTTCATTATCTGATATTTCAATCATTTCTTTCACAAAGCATTTCTTGATAGCAAGTGGTACTCCGATATGTTTTTTAATCTTATCGAACCTCTGCATGTCTCTTTGTGATACTTTATATGATATCCCTTTATCACTTAATAGTGTATTAATTGCTTTTGAATAAGATACTGTAGCTGGACTGAATCTACCCTCTATATCTCCTGTCATATTTATGATATGAAATCTATCTTTAACAGACTTGTCGAGTGGTCTTCTACCACCGAAATCTTTAGCATTTGTAATCTCATTCATCGTGGCTACTAATCTGAAATCTGGATGTGCATTTATTTGCTTATCTGCGAAGACAAAGTAACCGTTAGTGATTGTATTGAAAATGATTGGTAAGTTAGCTGTAGTTGCATTCAATTCTTCCAGGTTATATAACCCTCCAAACTCGAAGCATCTTCTAAACTCCCCTCCAATATAATCACCATTCATTACGTTCTTATACCCTGTAAATTCGTTCTTAGATGTACCCTCTGTTAATACACTTGCAAAGTACTCTAAGCCTAGTTCCTTAGCTAGTTCCATGACTAGGGTAGACTTACCTACACCAACTGGTCCTTCTATAAGTATCTGCATAGGAAACATGTATTTCATTTCTGTCTTGATATCTACATCAAGTAGCTCAGCTTCTACTGGCTTAGTCCATACAGGTATAACCTCATCTGCTTCATCCCAGTCATCTTTGTTATCTGCAGAAGCATCTTGTGATTTTCCTGGTAGTTCATCACTGTCATTCCATCCATCATCTTCACTGTCCTTCTTAACAAGTATGTTTACAAAGTGGTGATAATGAGTCCTAGAGATGATCTTTGCATAACTGTTGTCACCCATTAAACATCCATCTTTACCTGTGTGTTGATACATGTTACCTTTAGTGAACTCTTCGTTAACATCTTCAACACACATGTATAATCCATCACCAAAAAGTTCTGCTGGTCCAGTATGCATCTTCTTGAACTTCTTAGTAGCCCATCCATTACCTACTGTACCCATCGAGTCTAATGCTGTAGATAGTGCAGTACCATCTTCTGTCACTTTGCTTACTAGGTAGTACCTACCTTTTCTGTATGCTCCACCACCAGTCGTAGTTGTTTGATTACCAGAATCAATACACTGTACTACGTCACCTACTTTAATCTTAGGTCTCACTACTTTTGGTACTGCTTCTGGTCTTGCCCACATATCTACATAAAGCATCTCTTCGTTGTACCACTTCTCATCTGATAATTTATAATTCATTCTACCATATTGGTTTTCAGCAGTTGGAGCTTCTTTCCTCCATTCTCTTACAATGAATGTCTCATCTCTCATGCCACGTAAGTTTACCTCTTGTCCAATATTGAACTTACCTGGTGATGGTCTGTCTGTTACTGATGCTGCCACTTTATCCCCTCCTGTCTTTGTTATTACATGTTCAAACACCCAACTTGGGTGTCCTTCCAATGAGTATTTAAACTCTGCTCTCCTTACATCGTAATCTACCTCAGTGATACGGTACATTGATACCATACCTGTGATATATACTTTGTCTCCTATGTTGTATCTTTGAAACTTCTTTGGTTGTGCCATGTATACCTCCTTTATATAAGTATGTTTTAATAGGCTCTAATAAGCCCATTAAGGCACTTTATTCTGTTAAGTATATGATTGTATAGGATAGCCCAAGGAACAACTCTTGGACTACCTGAAGGGGTTAATCGAACATCACAACAACTAACCATAAGGATACACATTGTGGATTTACAACAGTCTCTGTTTATTTTTCACCATGAGGAGGTTAATAAAATATTACATTCAGTATCTGATACCACTAATTATCTTTCCAAGAGATACCTAAGTACCTCTCAGAAAAATAAACTAGATATAGTTCTCTATTTATCGCATAGATACGTGTGATGTCTTTCCATCAGTCAAATATAATTACTTTCGCATAGACGTAAGTGTGATACTCACACTAAGTTTAATTATGTTTGGAGAGATATAAAAATCAAAATACTCTCTCCACTATCTGTAGCTAATTCAATAGCCTAACCTGGGATAGGGTGTAAACACCATGAAACTAACAGCAACCGAGTATCCTCAATCCTAACTGTTAGCTTTATGCTATCTACATATAGCAGGGTATATACCCTACTATGTTTGTCTAGTACTTAGACTCTGACTTCTCACCAATGTTAGCCAACAGTGGGTTAGTTGCAATAGCAAACTCAAATGCTCTGTCAAAGACTGAACCTTCTACATTCTCTGCAACTGCTGATGCTTGTGAGATAGCTCTACGAATCTCTTGCTCTGATACTGCTACCTTCTCATCTGTAGATAGTAGGTTGATTGATACCATACCGTTAGCTGAGTTAACCTTCACAGATGTAATCTCTGCATCTACGTTACCATACTCTGCTCTAGCATCTTTAACAAGACCCTTAACTGCTTTAAGCTTCTCTTTACCAGATAGTTCTTCGTTGTTCAAAATTTCAATGATTTTCATATTGTCTCCTCAGACTTAGTTACTTGAGTTTTTACTGTAGTTTTCTTTCTACTGTAGATATGCTATTGCTTTAGACATTGTTTCCACATTGTCTTTAAACATACCTAATCCTATATTGCACTGCTTACACAGCAAACCTCTAACCTTACTTGATTGATGACAATGGTCCACTACAAATCTATTCTTGGTCTTGCTTTGGTGTATTGAGCATATTGCACAACATCCATCTTGACTTACAAACATTTTGTCGTATTCCTCTTCATCTATCCCATAAAGTTTCTCTAATTTCTTACTTCTCCCAATTCTCTTGTAGTAATCAGGAGATACCTTGTCTCTTTGAGCTAACCAATCTTTTTCATATTGTTTCCTTTCCTTCTTGCTTTCATCAGACATGCTATCTCTTGTCTTTTTGTTTAGCTTTGCATCACAAGATTTACAGAAGTTCTCTCTACCGAACTTAGCTCTCTTGTCTGCTCTGAATAAATCCAACTCTTCGTTAGTAGTAGCTGTTAAACCACAGTCTCTACACTTTCTTAGTGTCTTCATTCTTTTCTTTCAGTTGGATACGTTCCTTTGTAGCTTTAATCTCTTCGAGACTCATCTCTCCTGGATATATTAACTTATCCACAAGTTCCATACCAACCCATACAAAAAATGTAGATTGGTCATTTGCTTTGTTATATAGATACTCAATTCTCATTATCTAACTCCTGTTATTTCTGAACCAACCTTAGCTATGTCCATCATTAATTCATATTCCCACTTAGTGGGTTTAGAAGGGTATCCCATCATTATCTCTAGGACTGTTGTTTTTACGAACATACTCCTCTAATTTAGCCATCTCAATGGTGAGTCTATTACGAGCATCAGCCATGACTTTACCTGGACTCTCACCATCATCCAAACTGTAGGTGATGTCTATACGTGGTTTGATATACTGGTACTCAGCAAGTTTAATACTTGTTTCAATACCAACTACAAGTGTTCTTACCTTAGCCATTATACCACCTCCTTGCCAACTATGTTATAAGCCTGTACAATCCTATATTCCTTATAGGGTATACCTGAATACTGAGACATGTAAACAATGTCTCCTATAGCCACTTCTGTGACTTCTGGACCTATACCAATAACCTCTGCCTTAACAGACAAGGTACTCATGTCTATACCAAACTTCTCTGGTACGTCATACTCTTCAATGAGTATGTTATCATTCAACATTATCAACATATTTCAACTCCTTTCTTTATTAGTTTCAATCCATCTTCTTCATGCCAGTATGAATCGTTACCATCTTTATCTAAGACACCATATTCAAAACCTTGAGTATATTTTACTTCACATACTTTGCCATGCTCTCTCTCATCAGTCAAGTAGTTCTCATAGTCTACTATGTCTCCTACATTAAATTTACTTTTCAATGTCATGTAATCTCCCTTTAATTCCCTTGAATCTAGCACCCCATACTTCATCAGATAACTGAGGTCTCCCTACATGTTGTCTGTATATGTTGTTTGCTGTTCTTGCTGTAGTTCTCTTAATCATAGGATTAAAAGCTTCATCACTTACTGCACCATCAACTACATCTACTAACCTATTTACTTTAGGTAGTATCATTAGTTGTTCTACCTTAGAACCATGATTGTCTAAATACTCTCTAAGTAACAGTATAGCTAGTAAAAAGTTGTTTACTTCCTTGTGATCATTAAGTAGCTTAGATACCTTCTTGTCTGTCTCTTGTGCTAATCTACGTAGTTTGTCCTTATCTACGTCTAATAGATGCTCTCCTACCCACTTGTAGATATACAATGCATCTTGTTCTGACATATTGTGTTTAGCTTTGATTACTTGACCTTGCTCAGTAAGTAAACCAACATCTAACATCGATAACTGTAGATAACCATATATACCTACTAGGTATGTAAGTTTATTCTCCATCTTTAGCTCTCCTATACTTCCTAATGGCTTCAGGATGACTGTCAGCAAAGAATATAACTCCACCTACCTCATACTTCCCGTTACCTAAGTCTCTGCTTTTAAGCATCATCTTGTGGTCTTTGTTTGGCTTCTTCATCACCTTGTTCATTATCCTCTCTAAGTAGTTCATCTGTTAATTCCTTGTTAAAATTTCTAGCATCTTCACTAGCTTTGTATGATTTAAAATCACCTTCTTTTCTATAATATTTCATAGCGTATAGCGCATAGAATGCTCTTATGTTTAATGCTTTCCAGTATGGTTCATTCCTCCATGCGTCAGCACTTACCCTATATAGTGAGTATGTAGTTTTCACAGTCCACACCTTTCATCTTTCATTGCTTGATACTTAGAGTCCATGTACCCTTCGTATTCTGACTCTGCTTGGTCTAATGCCCAATCACCTTCTTCTGGGAACGTAAATGAATCAAGGAAACCTTGAAGGTCCTCTTCTGTGATAACATACTTTTCTTGAGAGAACATATCTCTGAACTCTTCATTGAATGCTTCATCTCTAGCTTCTTCATAGCCTTCAGCTAGTTCTGTAGCTCTATTCTTTAATTGATTTACCCATCTACCCATTACTTTAACCCCCTTACTAACCATTCTGGTTTGATGTTCATAGCTTTATCAGCTAATGTCTGTGTATCTATCTTCCTCTGTATATTGTATGCTCTACTGCGTTCTCTTGAGCGTTCTTTCAAACATTCTTCACACCACTTCTTAGCACCATATATAGTCTTGATTTCTGTACCACAAGCACATACTATAGTACTCATACCCAATCTCCTATACATCTTGTGTGTAATATCTTAGCTACAAGCCCAACTACTTTAGTATTAGAGTAATATCTAAGTGGTATAAAGTCAATGTATTCAAAATACAACTTACTACGCTTAACCTTTCTTAGTTTACTCTTCTTCATGACTCTAACAGCTTTAATGCTGTCTTAGCGTTCAATAGAGCCTTATCTACATTATCCTTAGTAGTTAGGTCTCCTTTGTTCCAAAGTCTCTCCTGAGCTAACGTCAGTTGGTCTATGGCATTGTATATAAAGTACAATGGGTCTTCCATCATTTGTCTCTCCATCTCTAACATGTTCTCTTGTTCATCTATCTGCATAACCTACCTCCTGTTCTATTGATTTAACTTGACTATCTACAGTCTTACGTGTCTTCATCCAACTAGTGTTATTACCTCTAGCTTTACGTATAGCTCTTGTAATGCTACTATAAGCTGGATACTTACCTGTACTTATACCATACATCCAATCAGCTATTGAAGTGTCCTGAGTGAGTCCTAAGCTACCGTAGTAGCTCATTAATAGTTTAGTAGAAGAACACGTAGATATGTTTACCTCTACATCTTCCATTCCTTGCATGTGTTGCTCTAACTTCTGTGTTAGCGTACTCATTTATTATCCTTTGTGTGTATTAGTCTTTCATTGTATAGTGTACAACCATACTTAGCTGGGTTATATATCTCCAAGTATGTATCTCCATACTCATTCTCTTCTACCCTAGCTTCGTATGATTCTGTAGTTATCTTACTACAGTAGAATATCTCTTGATTCTCATCTCTAGTTAGATGTACACATGATATACAGTAGCTTTTAAGACATGGTATTCTATTTGTATTTAACTTATCTTTGAGTAGTTGTGCTACTTGTTTATGTAGCTCAGTTATTTCGTTTACATGGTTGTTTATCTTTTCATGTAATATCTCTGGTGATGTATTGCCATAGTTATCTCCCATGTCTTCTTCATTGTATGGTTTCATGTTATTCCTTTATTGTATAATGATTAAAAAGGACTCTTATGAAGAACCCTATACTGCAAACCCTAGCTAATGCTAAGTCAACTGGTAATGCTATTAAAGCTGCTGGTGAACTAGGTAATATACCTTCTGTGTCTAAACCAAAGCTCTCTAAGTTTAGAGAAGATTATTTACAAGGTATAGCCGAGGAACAACAACGTAATACATTGTTTCGTAATGATACTGCTCCTGCTTCTGTTGATATCAACAACACACTCAATGAGTATATAGCTGATAATGCTAACTTGAAGTACTCACAAGAACGTAGGAATGAACCTGGTTATGGTGACTGCTCTACCTATGCTTGTAAACTACAAAGTAAGGTATATGGTAAGAATGTACCTGATACAACTAGAGGTATGATAGACCAAGGTACTAAGACTAATGATATACGTCCTGGTACTATGTCTATATACGACACTGGTGATGGTAACAGACATGTACTTACCTGGCTACCTAATGGTAATCAGATAGGTCTAGGACCATCTGGTGTTAAAGAGTATAGTAACTATAACTATCCTCTTATTGGTAACTACAACTACTAGGTAGTCCTGTTTTCTTTCTTAACAATCAATCAATCGTCCTACTAAACCCTGAGCACCGTGAGGTACTTGGGATGGCTAATAAGCTTTATAGTTGGGGTCGTAAGAGCTGTGAGTTTCATTACCTTGGTATTGTGGTAAATCTGCTAGTGCGTTTGCATAAACTGCTCCGAATATAGTTAGTGCCATAAATGCGATTCTTAGTCTGTTAAGTGTTGATGTGTTTCTCATGTTGTTTCCTTTGATTACTGTTAATACAGTGTTATGAAGAATAGGTCAACTATAGACCTACTTTAGTGTTGTGATTAATACTTAGTGAACTTGTATTGTTTTGGAGTGTTTGGGAACTCTTTAATAGTGTGTCTTGGATGAGCTGTGGTCTTACGATGTTTAGTCTTGTATAATAATTTCATCTTTAATTTCCTTGGATTTCTTCTTAGTCTTTTTGGACTTAGATTTCTTGGTTTTCTGAGCTTGTTCTTTACGGTCATTCTTCATGTTATCTAATGCTTCTGTTGGGTCTCCAAATGAGAGTCCTGATGCCTTAAATAGTGACCATAATTCCATTAATACGATGATAGGTAGTGATAATACTAGAGCTATCCATTTTGCGAAGTTAATCATTGTAATTCCTTGTGTTAATAATAGTGTTAGCATAGCCTAACCCTTACGGATTAGACTGGCAATAAGAGTCTGATAACAGGTGTGAGTTCTCCTGTGAGCTTGTCTGGTATAGTCGATGTATCCCAACGATGGAGTTTAATCTTCTTGAGTACCTTAGCTACAGTGAATGCCTTAGTGACGTTGATGAATGCTATGATATTGTTACCATTGACTTCTCTGGATGCACCATTGAATACACCGTCTGTATCTTCAGTAACTACTGCTGAAATAGAACCGTTATCCTTGAGTACTAGAGACTTGCCTTTCTTGGTGCCAATAACATCGAATGAGTATGAACTTCTGAGTGTTTCAAGAACTGAGTCTAGGTTGTCTGTATCTGTTGGACTGAATATACCAGCTACTTTGTAATGTTGTGACATTGTGTGCTCCTTATAAGCTATGATGTTTGGTTGCATAGTTGCTATTAACTATACTCTATACAGAGGTGGATGAGGACGGAGGACGATTCCAGCTCATGCTGAGTGGTACTGTTGGTATGGTGTTGAGTTTGTGTGGAATGTGAATAGAAGGAATGGTGTCTGGAGGACACAAGGACACATGAACGGAGTTCAGGTAAGGGAAGAGGTAGCCTTGGGTACTAAGTAGGCTTAAATCGCATCCTCAGCAATGATGGTAACACTAGAGTGATTTGTTTACAGAGAGAATAAGAATCCTTTTCTTACAGCGTTAGGGGGGAGTCTGGGTTTACAGTGCTCAAACACTACAGTTTGCACTAGCACAAATATATTCTGGAAATCCCTACTAAATTATTTATAATTATTTCTAATACTGACACTACACAAATTCTGAAAAGTTCTACCATATTATTTTTCGTAAATAATCGTACTGGAGTAATTATGCAAAAGTCTCTTTAGAGGAAAGTGGGACAAATCATTTAGATATAATTTTGTAAAGGATTTTGTATGATACATTTAGTGTTTAGGGATGGTAGTAAGATGGAAGTTAAGATGTTACAGAAGTTACGTGGTATACAACGTAAAGGGTATAGACCTGTAGATATTGTTGTAGATAACAGTGTAGTTATCAATACATTTGAAGAATATCACTGGTACAGTAATATGTTGTTACCTACTACAGCAGCAGGTACAGATATAAACAAGATAAGAGATAGGTTTATTGTAGAGTATGATGTAGATAAGTACACTGTAGATTATGTAGATAGGTATGGTAACGATTGGAACACTGTAGATTGATAGATACTGTGAGTGTTTAGGAAAACATAATAGCGTGGAAATGTGCTAACATCATAATAGCACTCTGGGAGCTTAATGAAACTTAAATTGGTGTAAATAAACCCGATTGTGACTTTAGCTACGATTAGGTGAGATAGGGTATACTCTGTTTGCAGTGTGGTAGTGTTTCTCTTTAGAGCCTTCCCTTCAATGAGTTTTCCTCACTTAGTTTACCTCCTATTAACACCACACTGCTCTTACCCCAAACTCTTTACGTTATAATGTATGAAAAGGATTCTTATGGCTGGATTACTTGATAGCATATCCGATGTTGGTAGTGACCTTTGGCTAGGTGCTAAGAATAGTATGGCAAACACTGTTGATAGACCACTTGAAACCATTGGAGACACTATGGTTGGAGTAGCCCAATCCCCTTTCAATCTCGTTAGTGATATAGGCAATCTTATTGGTGTTGATACCCCTATGTCTGACAGTGTATATAAAGGGCTAGATTCTATGCAGAGTGGTAATAGTCCTGTAGCTCACAGGATAGGTAGAGATATACCTGAAGTTGTAGTTGCTCCCCTGAAGGCAGTTGGGTCTATGGCTACAGTTGCCAGAGGAATGAGAGCTACAAAAGAAGCTACATTAGGTTCTAGTGCTGCTAAGAATATTGGGTGGGCTAATGGAACTCCAGTTAAACAAGGTCCTATATTTGAGAACCTGGGTAATCCGAATGTTCCAGATAATGTAGTTGACCAATTCTTTAAGTTCAACGATGAACTAAGGGCTGGTGAGAACGCATCAAAAGTAGCCTGGGATAATATGCAAATAAAAGCGAATAATCTTATAAGAGATGGAAAGTTTAGTCATATGAAAGACCCAAGACTAGGTGTTCATACTACTAACTATCCAGATAACTTAGAATTTATAGCCGATAAGACTGAGTCAAGTCATAGAAATTTTCGTGGAACGTATGCATCAAAGGATGCTGCTGCTGCAAGAGAATGGGCTAACCAAGGAGAGTATTCAATACCGTTTGTATATGATGCTAATACTATAGCTAACATGGGAGACAAGATACCATCTACACTCCTCAAAGATGTGGGAAGTAAGTTTAGGAATAATATAAAGAATCCAACTCTACATGATATAAGAAACAATAGTGTATATAGACAACAAGATATAAATGGTATACCTCTTAGTTTGCAAGACATGAATAGTGATGTTCTTTCCAAGATGGGCAAAACAGGTGTAGATGTCTATAATGGAGAGATTATATTGAGAGATAATGCAAATGTTAAGTCTATAATAGGTAATACTGAATTCAATCCAAATACAGCTAACATATTTAAAGGACTTATACCTGGCATGTTAGGTGCTGGAGCTTATGAAGGAGCTAATTATGGCGAATAAAGTGACGGTGGTAGGTACGATTGGTAATCCAGGACAGACAGAGAGTGCTACGTTTAGTCCTTTGGATAGAGGTGACTATGTAGATGTAGGTGCTATGATAGCTAAGGAGATTGAAGACTTGCCTAATAGTGAGCCCTTAACACTGGATGGTGAGATACTTACATTTGATGGTGAAACCATAACTTTTGAAGGAGTATAGATGGAATTAGATAAAGCGATAGATAGTAGGAAGGTTGATAGTAACCTGAAGAGTGCTAGTGTAAGGAATGGCTTTGTAGATAAGAACTATGTAGATAGTGGATTAGCTGGTAAGTCTAATTCAGACCACTCTCACAACGAGTACGAAGGTATGTTGCCCAAAGATGGTTCTGAGTTCTTTGAAGGTGCTTTGAGGATACAGAGTGCCAATGGTTCTAAGCTTGTGCTTATAGATGAGCATGGTGAACAAGCTGGATTGCTTATACATAATAGAGCTACTAACCAGATTTCATTACTAAGATATGATGATGCACAGGTTGTTGAGTCTGGTATTATGCTTGGGAGTGATGGTGTATCACTGATTGGTCCTGATACAGGTGTGCCAGTAGTTGAGAGTCCACAGGATATTGCTACTAAACAGTATGTAGATGACCAGATACCAGTGGTATTGGATAAGACTTATGAGTATACTAAGGTTAATAATATTGTACTTACTGAAGCAGAGGTGTTGGTAGCTACGGTTGATTTAGCTAGTATTCCAGAGGGTGTATATGAGCTAGGATATAGCTTTGAAGTTAACTTCGGTGGTATCAAAGACAAGTCTGTACACTTTAGAATGGATATAGATGGTGTTGCTGGTACTGAGTTTGATACACAGTCAGACAAGAGAGCTAATCATAAGAACCGTAGATATAGTTATCCTAAACCTAGAGTTGCAGGACCTTGTAAGATGGAGTTCTATATGTGGAAACAGTCTGGTGTGTCTCAAGAGATTGTATTGGATTGGTGTGATGTGACTATAGAGTGGAAGAAATCGTGAATAAGACTCAAGCTGGGTATAATAGAGATTCAATAAAATATGCTAAACAAGTAGCTAAATATAAAAGGATAATGAAATGAAACAAGTAGCAAGTCAACTAGTACAAGCAATGCCACTAGTGAGTGGTAAGATTAATATAGGTTCAGGAACGTATGAAGCAGGTAGTATTATTCATTGTGAATCTGATGCAGCATTGATACTACACTTTAAACAGGGTGATGAGACTTATGCTATGGTAGCTGGACAAGATGCAGCTTACCAAGGTTCTTTCACTGTATCTAGTGGAACTGTAACGTATAGTTAAGGAGTTCTCATGTTGAACTTTGGATTTATTGGAGGTGGTAATACAGCTCCTTCTGGTTATGTGTTAAATGAACCCACTAACTTTGCTGGTGTAGGTTCTGATGAGGGTGGTGGTGTATTTGCTGCTACTCTAACTTGGGATGCTCCAGTTGGTAATACAGCACTTACAGCAACCTATACTTTATATAAGGATAGTGTTTATATTGCAGCTATACCTGATGGTACACTTACTTATGTAGATAATGACGTATTACCTGATGAAGGATATACGTATACTATTAAGACTAGGGATGTTAATGGATACAACTCAGATGCTACTTCAGCATTGTCTGTAGCTATTCCTAACCTAGTGTTGCCTACTAGTCCTAACATGCCTACGATAGCTCATAGAGGTATAGATAGCTTTACTCTTAGCTGGGTAGCACCTACAGAAGGTTCGTACTCTATTGCTGGATACATTATCAAAGAGAATGGTAAGGAAGTGTCTAGGACATCTAACTTGAGTACTGCTGTGTACTTTACTGCTAGGGATAGAAAGTATCCTACGTGGTCAGTACAGGCTATAGATAGTGAAGGATGGTTAAGTAGTGATAGTGCTGGTAGAACTACTGATAGTACAGATGGTGATATTAATCCATTGAGTGATGCTGTAGAGTGGAACTATGAAGGTACTAACCCTGAGAATACTAGAGTGTTTATTGGTGCTGTATTACAGAATGCTACAGCCAATGTAAATGATTTCTATTCTTATGGTGGACTTGACAATGAGTTTAATGGAGTTGACTTAGGTGATGTAGAGTTCTCGTTTACTAGTGAGTTGATTAGTAATCAGTGTCATACGTTTCCTCTAGCTATTAAAGCTACTAATGCTCTTAACTGGATGAGTATGAGAATCTGGGGTGGAGAGATACAAGTGTATGAACGTATCAATGGAGTAGATGCTAAGCTGTTTGTTACACCACACTCAGGAAACAAGAATGAGAAGTTTACTATTAAGTCAGTAGGTCAAGTGATTACTGCGTATAGATATAACACTCTGTTGTTTACTTATACAACTACATTGACTGGTGGTAAGGTTGGTATAGTACAAAGGTCTTGTCCTTCTGGTAATAACTACCTGGGTTCAAGATATAAGCTTGTTACTAATACATGTGATGCTGAAGGAACTCAGTTGATTGATAATCATACGTTTGACTGTGGTACAATGAAATGGACATCTGATGCTAGTTATCCTGCAACGATTACTGGTAATGGTGATGGTTCGGTACACTTGACTGCTGATACTGACTATGGTTCACTAGTTCCTGAGAATAGAACATTCCCTGATGGTAGCTACAACTTAACTGTAGATGTGAGAAACATGACTGGAGCTGGTAAAGCTTCTATTAGAGATAATGGTGGTACATGGCATTCTCAGACACTTGTAGATGGTAATAATGTATTCCCTTACACAGGAACGATTAGTACGATTAACGTAGGTGCTGATAATGATGCATCGTTTGTAGCAGACTTTGAACTCATAGGTCTGGAGACAGTCTGATGAAGTGGGATGAGATTGTGCAGATTGTACTTAGTTTTGTGATACTTATACTAGTAGTTACTGTCATCTCTATTATACTAGCTGGGTGTTCTGACAAGAACCCTGCTAGAGTGGCTTGGTTAAGTGTGGAGAAACCACCTATTAAGGTTATCTACATAGATGAGCAGGGTTCTTTAGACCCAGTGATTACTGCTAAGGTATTTCATATAGTTAGTCATACTAGAACCGTTAATATGGCTATTAATAATAGTACTAGTGTAACAGCTAGTGGAAGTAGTCATCAAAGTGATGCTGAAAGTGATACTGACTCAACGAGTCTAACAATAGCAAGATAGGAGAATAAGTGGAAAATCATATAGAAAGAATAGCAAAGATTGTATCTAAGGCTGATAAACTTAATGATTTGGATTTTGACAAAATACTAAACTACGATAAAGATAGTGGTGTATTTACTTGGAAAATCCAAAAAAGAAGAATTAAGATTGGTGATATAGCTGGACATGTTAGCAGGAAAGGTTATATCGTCATAACAATAGACGGTATTAAATATCAAGCACACAGATTAGCCTGGTATCTGTCTACTGGAATTATACCAGATAAGATTGACCACATTAATCACATAAAGTCTGACAACAGGTTGTGTAACCTACGTAATGTATCCGATTCTGGTAATCAACAAAATAAATCAAAACAGAAGAATAATGTATCTGGTGTTACTGGTGTGTCTTGGGATAATAGATGCAAAAAATGGGTATCAATAATATCTGTAGATAATAGAAATATCTATCTAGGAAGTTTTTCAGTATTCAGTGATGCTGTAAATGCAAGAAAGAATGCTGAAGTCCTATATGGATTCCATGAAAATCATGGGATATAGTATGAATAATCATATAGAGAAAATTGCAGAGATAGTAAGCAGAGCTGGTCTTCTTAATGAGGTTGAACCTGATGAGTTAGTTGAGATAATGAACCATGCTCAAGTAGAAGACAAGGACTTGGATAAGTTACCAGGAATAGTAGTTTACATTAGGAAGAGATTTATTGAGAAGAACAGTAGGTATAATGCTTTTAAAGTAGCGTTTAGAGAGAGATGTATTCCACAGCAGGATACTACTACACCATTCCCAAATACTACGGGAGAAGTTTCCAGAACAGCTATTGAAATTAAAGCTAAGAGGTTAGAGCAATCACAGTTGTATAAACGGGTTGTAACGCTCTTACAGACCAACCTCTATATCAACTATGCTATGAGTAGGTTTGAGGTCTTAGATAAGGTCCTAGAGCGTTGTATGAGTGAGGATATATCTAACAGAGATTTAGCTCCACTAAGTAAGACATTCTTGGATGCTACAGCTAAGCCTGAAGGTGCTAAGGAATTTGAGGTCAATATTAATATTGGTGAAGGTGCTGAGACTATGAAGAGTATAGAGGAGAAGCTTAGTGATGTTGCTAAGCTAATGAAGGGTAAGAGTGCTAGTGAGATTATAGATGTACTTGCTATGCCTGTGGAGGTCTCTGATGGCAATAACGAAGAGGTCTAGGTATGATGAACCATATCATCCACAACACCAAGATACATTAGAGTTCTTCGCTTGGTTTAATACGTTCTTCGATGAAGAGAACAAGGTAGCTCCTATGCACTTTATGATGGTT
>Ga0256824_10000360_pt1 | contig 17250 bp, 14 predicted proteins | sample CV67metaG_FD_191570 | JGI IMG/M metagenome (GOLD analysis project Ga0256824, IMG submission 191570) | Hydrothermal vent microbial communities from East Pacific Rise, Pacific Ocean - CV67 | ecosystem: Environmental > Aquatic > Marine > Hydrothermal vents | place: Pacific Ocean: East Pacific Rise...
ACACAAATAGATGTGATAGATCATAAAATATCTGAAATTTTAGGAAAACGAATGCATATTGCTGATGAAATAGGGCTATTAAAAAAGAAAAACAATGTTGCGATTTTACAAAACAAACGTTGGAATGAGATTTTAGGGAAAATGATTTTAGAAGGAGAAGATCACGGTTTAAGTGAAGAGTTTGTATTGAAAATTTATAAGGCGATTCATCAAGAGTCTATTAATCACCAGAAACGGTAAAATAAAGAGATACCATTGTTGATGTTATTAATTAATTTTTTAAGACTTTTGTAATAATGAATCGAGCATGTTAAAATTTACATCACATAAGAAAATGATTAATAGCGAACAGCATATGTCCTGTTTAACAAATATTAAAGACATATGAAACGAGCATGTTAAGGTTTACATCACATAAGAAAATGATTAATAGCGAACAGCATATGTCCTGTTTAACAAATATTAAAGGCATATGAAAGGCACCGTCTATAAATCTACAGGAAGTTGGTACACCGTAAAAACCGAACAAGGAGTTTTTTACGAATGTCGCCTAAAAGGAAAATTCCGTATTAAAGGTATTAAATCTACCAATCCAGTTGCTGTAGGCGATCACGTTTATTTTGAAATAGACAACAAAGGAGATGACGAGTTCGGAGTGATTTATGAAATTGGAGAACGTGAAAATTACATCATCCGAAAATCGGTGAACCTTTCTAAACAAACCCAAATCATTGCTGCCAATATCGATATAGCTTTCTTATTGGTAACACTCAATAATCCGCCAACATTTACTGCATTTATAGATCGCTTTTTGGTGGCTTCGGAAGCTTATAAAATTAAAGCTGTTTTACTATTTAATAAAGTAGATTCTTATACAAAAGAGGAATTGGATGAAGTGAAATATTTAGCACATTTATACCGAACAATTGGTTATGAATGTATTGGTATTTCTGCCACCACCGGAAAAAACATCGATAAAGTAAAGCAATTAATGATAGGGAAAGTAAGTGTTTTTTCGGGCCATAGTGGTGTTGGAAAATCGACTTTGGTCAATACCATAGAGCCTTCCTTAAATTTAAAAACTAAAGAAATTTCAGATCAGCATTTACAAGGACAACATACCACTACTTTTGCCGAGATGTACGATCTCTCTTTCGATGCAAGAATAATTGATACACCTGGAATAAAAGGTTTTGGAATGGTAGAAATTGACAAAGAAGAATTAGCAGGTTATTATCCAGAGTTTTTTAAGCTAAAAGAACATTGCAAATTTAATAATTGTTTGCACGTTGAAGAACCAAAATGTGCAGTAAAAGAAGCATTGGAAAACGACGAAATCGCTTGGTCACGATATAAAAGTTACCTTCAGATTTTGGAAGGGGATGAAGAACATTTCAGAAAGGATATTTATACGCGAGAGTAGGTTCAGTCTTCAGTAAACAGTTTTCAGTATGCAGTCAGTTAAGTATAAAACTTAAAATCAGTGATAATCTGTAAGATCCGTAAAATCAGTGTTCCAAAAATAAAGATCAAGACATGAAAATAGTCATCCAACTAGTAAAAGAGGCATCGGTTACGGTCAATAAAAAAATAATTTCAGAAATTGAAAAAGGCTATTTAATTCTAGTAGGCATAGAAGCAGAAGATAGTCAAGAAGATATTAATTGGTTAGCGGGTAAAATTGCTCGACTTCGAATATTTCAAGATGAAAATGAAGCGATGAATTTATCGATAACAGATGTTGACGGAGATATCATTGTGGTAAGTCAGTTTACGCTTCAAGCAAGAACCAAAAAAGGAAACCGTCCTTCATTTATAAAAGCAGCTCGTCCCGAAATTGCAATTCCTTTATACGAAGCTTTTGTGCTTCAATTAGAAAAAGAAATTAAAAAGAAAGTGCAAACTGGTGAGTTTGGAGCTATGATGGATGTAGTTCTTGTTAACGATGGTCCTGTGACTATTTTAATCGATTCAAAACAAAGAGAATAAGGACTACGTTTTTATCAAAATCATTAATATTTTGTTAAATTAGCAATCCTAAATTCATTTTAATGAGGAGACTAGTCACCCTGCTTTTAATCATTTCATTCTTTCAAATATATTCACAGACTGAATATTCCATACTTACAATTCCTGCTGAATTATCAAAAAATGCCAACAGTGTTTTAGTAGATGAACTTATTGAAGTTGATGTTACAGAAACCAATAAATTTATTTATAACAGCCACCGAGTAGTTACTGTTTTTAATAAAAAAGGAGATAAACATGCGGGATCGTATGCGTACTATGATAATGATAGGAAAGTAAAAAATCAAGAGGTTTATGTCTATGATGCTTTAGGCAATGAAATTGAACATTTTAAAAAAAGAGATTTTAAAGATGTAAGTGCCACTGAAGGTTCATTATATAGTGATGATCGATTGTCGTATTTGGATTACATACCAACTGTTTACCCTTATACACTGGTTTATGATTATAGTTTAACTAGTTCTACGACAGCATTCATATACGATTGGGCGCCATTGGATGGCTATGCGTCGAGCACTAAAAAAAGTGTGTATAAAATTAAATTTGACCCAACTAATAAATTAAAACACAACCCACAACGCTTAGATAATTTTGATATTTCTATTGTAGAAACCCCAAATGAGTTGGTGTTTACAGCTTCCAATTTAAAAGCGATACGATATGAAAGTATGAGCAAGAAGTTTGTGAAGATTTCGCCTAAAGTTTCATTTGCATTGCGAGAATTTTATTTAAATGGAGTTTATGCAGATGTTGAGAACTGGGAAGAATTCGGGTTTTGGGTTCAAAATAATTTATTAAATTCAGTAGGGAAACTTCCAGAATCTGCTGTAAAAAAAGCTAAAAACCTTATAGTAAATGAAACAACCAACGAAGCAAAAGCAAGGGTGATCTACCAGTTTCTTCAGGACAAGGTGCGTTATATTAGTATTCAAATTGGTATTGGTGGTTGGAAACCTATGTTGGCTTCAGATGTTGACAGATTGAGTTACGGAGACTGTAAAGCATTAACAAATTACACCAAAGCAATGTTAGATGCTGTTGGCATTCCTTCCTATTACACCATTTTGTATTCGGGAGCAAATGGAGAAGATGTTACAAGTGATTTTATGAAATTTCAAGGAGACCACGTTATTTTGGGTGTGCCAGACGGCGATAAAATAACTTGGTTAGAATGTACAAGTCAAGATTTACCATATGGTTTTTTAGGGGATTTTACAGATGACAGAGATGTGTTGATTATTACTCCAGAGGGAGGGAAAATTGTTCATACTCCAATATATAAATTAGAAGACAACCTACAAGATACAAAAGCAACGATTAAAATAGATGAAAATGGAATTGTAACTGCAAGTTTTCATAGCGAATCTAAAGGGTTGCAATACAATAATAAATATTATATATCCAAAAAAAACAATAAGGATCAAACAGAACATTACGCTAATAAATGGACCTATATCAATGGGTATAATGTTGAAAACATCCAATTAACAAACGATAAGAAGAAGGTGATTTTTACTGAAAAACTTGATGTAATTAGCTCTTCTTATTGTTCTAATATTGGAAAAGATTTGTTATTTAATGTCAATGTTTTTAATAGATTAAATTTTATTCCGCCAAGGATTAAAGAAAGAAAACAAGAGGTTTTTATTTCTGAAGGATTTAAAGATTTAGACCATTATACCATTACGTTGTCTTCAAATTTTATGGTAGAAGATCTTCCTGAAAACAAAATTATTGAAAATAAATTTGGCTATTATAAAGCTTCTTTTGTTGCTGTTAATGATAAAGAAATCGAATACCAACGAGAATTTAGATTAAAAAAAGGAACCTATCCTCCAGAAGATTACACCTCATTTCGAAATTTCATGAAACAAGTTTCAAAATTAGATAAGACAAAAATATTACTAGTAAAAAATAAATAACCATTCAAAACCAACTTATGAAAATTAAAATATTCATTTTAATTTTAATGATATCTCAGTTTTCATTTTCTCAAAATTTTAAATTCGGGAAAGTTTCAAAAGAGGAATTAGAACAAAAAGAACATCCGAAAACACCATCAGCAAATGCAGCAGTTTTATATAGGTCATTTAATACACATTTTGATTATTCGCAAGAACTTGGGTTTTATTTGGAGACAGATGTTTTTGAAAGAATAAAAATTTACAATAAAGAAGGTTTTGATTATGGAACAAAAGAGATTAGGTTGTACCAAGGTAAAGGAAACCATAAAGAATCTGTATTTGGAGTAAAAGCTTATACCTATTATCTTGACGAAAACAGAAAAGTTGAAAAAATAAAACTTAAGAAAGAAGGGGTTTTTGAAGAAAAAGTTAGTAAAACCAATCTATTAAAAAAAATCACAATGCCTAATTTAAATGAAGGCTGTATAATTGAATATAAATACACAATAAAATCACCGTTTACATATAATATTGATTCTTATAGGTTTCAAGAAACGATTCCTGTTAATGAAGTTTCTTTAGTTTTTAAAGTCCCAGAATATTTGATGTATAAAACACATCAAAAGGGTTGGTTAAATTTTAAAATTAATAAAGGCGGGAAAGATAGAAAAATAGAATATAGCTATATACAAAAAGGCGTCACAAATGGCGGTGGTTTAGATAAAACAATAAAAAACGAAATTACCTTTAGGGAAAATAGTTATACTGTAAATATGCACGATGTGCCAGCTGTAATAGAAGAAGCATATTCAGGAAACATAAATAATTATCTATCAAGTTTAAAATTTGAGTTGTCCTATACAAAATATCCAAATTCTCCAACTAAAAGTTATGCATCCAATTGGGATTTTGTAGCAAAATCAATTTATGAATCACAAGAGTTTGGTGGTCAACTTGAAAAAATAAAATACTTTAAAAGCGATATCGACAATTTACTAAGTGGTGTTAGTAATCCTAATGAAAAAATGGCAAGAATATTCGATTTTGTTAAAAATAAAATGACTTGGAATAAATACAATGGAAAGTTTGTTTTTGAAGGAGTAAAAGATGCCTACAAAAAAGGAACAGGTAATACTGCTGAAATTAATTTAATGCTAACAGCAATGTTTAGATATGCTAAATTAAATGCAAATCCTATTCTAGTGAGCACTAAAAATAATGGGATACCAATTATGGCAACTCGTAATGGATTTAACTATGTTATTTCTGGTGTTGAGGTAAAAAACGCCGTTTATTTATTTGATGCAACCAATAAAAATTCAGAAGTAAATATTTTAAAACCTAATTTATTAAATTGGCAAGGTAGATTAATAAGAGAAGAAGGCAGTTCTACTTGGGTTCCTTTAATTCCTACAAAACTAGCAGTGAAAGATGTAATGATTTCTGCTAGCATAGAAGATGGGCTTTTAGTAAAAGGTAAACTGCAAAAGCGACAAACTGGACATTATTCTCAACATGCGAGGAATAAATATGAAAACATGTCAGCTGATGATGTTAGAAAAGAGCTAGAAAAAGAAAAGGGAGAAACAGAAATTTCGGATATTGAATTTACTAATCTAGATGTTCTTAATAAGCCTGTTGGGTTAAAATATAATTTTGAATCAGCTGATATTGTTGAAGATATAAGTGGAAAGCTTTACTTTTCTCCAATGCTTTTTATTGGTGAAAAAGAAAATCCTTTTAAAATGGAAGATCGTAAATATCCAATAGATTTTAGTTTCCCAAAAAAAGATAGAATTACTGTAAATATTAAAATTCCTGAAGGATATAAAGTAGAATCTTTACCTAAAAATACAAGCTTTAGTTTTGGGGAAAATGGAGGTAGTTTTAAGTATCTAATTTCTGAAACCAACGGAACAGTTAAACTTTCTGTAGATTTCACAATCAATCAATCCTTGATTTCACCAAATGAATATATAATTTTAAAAGGTTTCTTTCAATTAATGATTGAAAAAGGAAACGAAAAAATAGTGCTGTCAAAAATATAAACAATGGATTTAAAAAACTCTCAATTAGCCGTAGATAAATGGATAAAAGAACACGGAGTTCGCTATTTTAACGAGCTTACCAATATGGCTCAGCTTACCGAAGAAGTAGGTGAAGTAGCCAGAATAATTGCTCGAAGATATGGCGAGCAAAGTGAGAAAGAAAGCGATAAAAATAAAGATTTAGGAGAGGAATTAGCCGATGTAGTTTTTGTAGTTTTGTGTTTGGCTAACCAAACAGGAATAAATCTTCAAGAAGCATTCGATAAAAAAATGGACATCAAAACAAAAAGAGATCATGACCGTCATCACGCAAATAAAAAATTAAGATAATATGTTTAAAAAAGTAACTTCAACTCCAGGGTTTTGGAAATCTGTTTTCTCATTAGGGATCGCCTTTACAATATTATTTGTGTTTGTTAAATGGGCTTTAGAAGGTTTTGATACTGCCTATTTCTCAAATTTTGAAAATCCTATACTTGTTGTTCTTGGTCTAATTTTAGGAGGGTTTATCTATGGTTTTTTAGCTGCTTTCGGAAAATTTAGAGGAAAAATTAAAAAAGACGAGCAACGCAATCATTGAAAGCTTATCTTTCATACCGCCCTACCAAAGAAAATTGTTTAATTACAATCCCAGGTTCTAAAAGTGAATCGAATAGGCTCTTGATTCTAAAAGCCCTGTATCCGAATTTAAAAATCAACAACCTGTCAAACAGTGACGATACTGTAAGTTTACAAAAAGGATTGAAAGTTAAAAACGGAACCGTAGATATTCATCATGCAGGAACTGCAATGCGCTTTTTAACTGCCTATTTTTCTTCAACAAAAGGGTTGGAAATTATCCTCACGGGAAGCCAACGAATGCAAGAAAGACCTATTAAAATTTTGGTAACTGCTTTAAAAAGCTTGGGAGCAAATATTCAATATATAAACAAGGAAGGTTATCCTCCAATAAAAATTATTGGAAAGCAATTGAATCAAAGCTCGGTAAACCTAAATGCTAATGTTAGCAGTCAATATATTTCGGCTTTAATGTTGGTCGCACCCTCACTTCCATATGGACTTATTATTAATTTAAAGGGTAAAGTTACTTCTGTACCCTATATTAATATGACCTTAGATTTACTGAAAAAAGTTGGAGTATCTGGGGAATTTTTAAACAATCAAATCAAAATTCAACCTTTAAAAATTATTAATAACACTTCAATTAATGTAGAATCAGATTGGAGTTCAGCTTCCTATTATTATAGTTTGGTGGCACTTTCAGAAAATAGGACAGTTACCTTAAAAAATTATTCAGAAAATAGTTTGCAAGGTGATTCAGAAGTAGTTTCAATTTATAAAAAGCTGGGAGTAGAAACTACTTTTAATGCTTCAGACCATTCCATACAGTTAAAAAAATCTAAAAAGTTTATTTCAAAACCACTTCATTTAAATTTAAATAAAACACCCGATATTGCTCAAACAATCGCTGTAACTTGTTTCGGAATGGGGGTTTATTGTAAACTGGATGGTCTTAAAACTCTAAAGATCAAAGAAACCGATAGGCTTGTTGCTCTTAAATCCGAATTGGAAAAATTAGGAGCTTCGGTAGTAATTTCAGAAGAAAGTTTAGAAGTGTTTCCTTCAGAAATAATTAACAAAAACATAACGATAGAAACCTATCAAGATCATCGTATGGCCATGGCTTTCACACCATTATCCTTAAAAATACCATTGATTATCAACAATCCAGATGTGGTTACAAAATCGTATAATTCGTTTTGGAATGACTTCCGCAAAATGGGAATTCAAGCCGAAATAAAATAATAAACGTCCATTTACTTGACAACGCCTATCTTGAGATTGTATCTTTGCATCTTTTAAATTTAAATCCACACAGAATTATGGGCATGAAACTCTCAAAGTTTAGTTTTGAACTTCCAGATGAATTATTAGCAGAATACCCTGCAGCCATTAGAGATGAATCTCGTTTAATGGTCTTGAACCGGAAAGAGAAAACTATTGAACACAAAATGTTTAAAGATCTAAAAGATTATTTAGACGAAGATGACGTGTTAGTACTTAATAATACAAAGGTTTTTCCGGCACGATTGTTCGGAAATAAAGAAAAAACAGGTGCTCGTATCGAAGTGTTTTTATTGAGAGAATTAAACAAAGAAACACGCCTTTGGGATGTTTTAGTAGATCCTGCTCGTAAAATAAGAATAGGTAACAAACTATATTTTGGTGAAGACGATTCGTTGGTTGCTGAGGTGATAGATAATACAACTTCAAGAGGGAGAACCCTTCGTTTTTTGTTTGATGGACCTTATGATGAATTCAGAAAAAAACTTACTGAATTAGGAGAAACTCCTCTTCCAAAATATATTAAAAGAGAAGTAGAACCTGAGGATAAAGAACGTTATCAGACAATTTATGCTAAAAATGAAGGAGCCGTAGCAGCGCCAACAGCTGGATTGCACTTTTCCAAACATTTATTGAAACGTTTAGAAATTAAAGGGGTTAATTTTGCTGAAGTTACTTTACATGTAGGTTTAGGGACTTTTAGTAATGTAGAAGTAGAAGATTTATCAAAACATAAAATGGATTCTGAAGAAATTCATATAGATAAAACAGCTGAAAATATTATTAACAATGCCATTAAAGAAAAAAGAAGAATTTGCGCTGTAGGTACCACTGCAATGCGTGCTTTGGAAAGTTCGGTATCTTCAAATGGAACACTAAATGCTTATGATGGCTGGACTAATAAATTTATTTTCCCGCCTTACGATTTTAGCATCGCAAATATGATGGTAACAAACTTCCACACGCCAAAATCTACATTAATGATGATGGTTTCGGCTTTTGCAGGACATGATTTTGTGAGAGAAGCGTATGAAGTTGCTATTAAAGAAAAATATCGTTTTTACACATATGGTGATGCAATGTTGATTATCTAATAATTTTCAAGATATATAGTCCAAAACCTCGGCGTTTCACCGAGGTTTTTTGTTTTATAAAGGTTTGATTTTTACATGTCAAAATAAAAAAGTAACTTAGTAGTCTTAAACATTTTAAGCTGCTAAATGAAAAGAAGTTTACTTTTCTTATTGATACTTATACTACCTATTTTGTCTTTTTCTCAAGGCAACAATCAAGTATTGCCCTTTAGTTGGTCAGAAAACTTTAATGATACCCGAAATACCATTGACCCAATTGTACTTCCGCCATTAGATTTAGAAACCATAATCGCAGAAGATAGCATCAACGATCTCGATAAAAGTATGCCTTGGCGCTATGGTATTAAACGCCCTTTAATGTTGGATTTCGAAAACAATGGTGAATGGACTGAGTTACCAAACAATCGAGGTAGAGTATGGCGCGTAGCAATCAATTCGCCTGAAGCAATTAATTTAAGTATAAATTTTAATGAGTTTGAACTGCCAGAAGGCACAATGCTTCATTTATATAATGACGACCAAAGCGATATTTCAAAAACATATACTAGCGAACAAAACCGAGAAAATCAACTTTTAGGTTCTTGGTTTATTTCAGGAGATATTATTTGGGTTGAATATTATGAACCTTCCAATGTTGAAGAAATAGTAAAACTAGAAATAGGAAGTGTTATTCATGGCTACCGAATGGGAAGAGTTCACCAAATGTTAGAAGGTAGAGGGCTAAACGATTCAGGTGATTGTAATTACGATGTAAATTGCCCTATTGGTATTGACTTTGACACCCAAAAAGATTTGGTTAAAAAGACAGTTGCCATACTAAATTTAGGAAATGGCTTCTTGTGTTCTACCTCCTTAATAAACAATACCGAAGGAGATAAAACACCTTATTTATTAACTGCAAATCACTGTTTGGAAAATAGTGAACCTGCATTTTGGTCGGTACGTTTTAATTGGATGAGTCCAAATCCAATTTGTGGAAATTCTGAAGAAAGCTTAGGCATACAAACTAATTTCACTATGAGTGGTGCCGAATTAAAAGCAAATAACTCATTAAGTGATTTTGCTTTGGTTAAACTGTACAATCCTATTCCAGATTCTTGGGACGTTGCTTTTGCAGGTTGGGACAATACAGATGAGTCTCCAGAATTTGAAATAGGAATACACCATCCAAGTGGAGATATTATGAAGATTTGCCGAGATGATTCTGGTGCAATTCATGAAAATGCTAACGGAACAGAAGTTTGGCTAATTGGAGGAGTTTCTGTAGGAACTGGTGATGGTTGGGAAATAGGAACCACAGAAAGCGGATCTTCAGGTTCACCATTATTTAATGAAAATGCAAGAATTATCGGGCAATTATATGCAGGACAAGCTTTTTGCAATGGAGAAGAGAATAATAATGATTACGATATTTACGGGAGGTTTGGAATTTCTTGGAATGCAGGAGCAACTCCAGAAACAAGACTAAGAGATTGGCTAGATCCTAATAACACAGGACAAACGACTACAGAAACAATTCAAAATATATTAAACACACCAGATTTTGAAGAATCGGGAGCTTTAGAAATTTATCCAAATCCTGCAACAACGGTTATTTCAGTATATAATAACAGGTATCCAAATTTAGAATTTTCATTCTTCGATATACTTGGAAAAAAATTATTCGATGGAAAAATGTCTAACACCTACAACAACATTAATGTAGAACGACTAGCAGAAGGGATCTATTTTTTATACTTAATCGATACCGATACTAACAAAAATGTAACCAAAAAGATAATTATCAGTCGATAAGCTAAAACCAATTTGTTTTTCAAGCCTCTTTTAGTATTAAAAGAGGCTTTTTATTTTATACTTTTGTAAATAATGAAACTGATATGTTTTTTTTAGTTATCGAAGGTTCTATCTAACCGATAACAATCAATATAAATCAACCGATGAAAGAGAAAAATAAAGATATTCGAGCGTTGTCTAGAGAAGAGTTAAGAAACTTTTTTCAGGAAATAGGTGATCAAGCATTTAGAGGAAACCAAGTGTACGAATGGCTTTGGCAAAAGGGTGCTCATCATTTTGATGATATGACTAATATTTCAAAAAGCACACGCGATTTATTGAATGAACATTTTGTAATTAATCATATTGAGGTTGACAGCATTCAGAAAAGTGAAGATGGCACCATTAAAAATGCAGTAAAACTTTTTGATGGACTAATTGTTGAGTCCGTTTTAATACCTACTTCCAAAAGAACTACTGCCTGTGTTTCAACTCAAGTAGGCTGTAGTTTGGATTGTAAGTTTTGTGCAACCGCTCGCTTAAAAAATATGCGAAACTTAAATCCAGATGAAATTTACGATCAAGTAAAAGCCATCGACCAAGAAAGTAAGCTGTATCATAATAAACCTCTTTCCAATATAGTGTTTATGGGTATGGGAGAACCTTTGATGAATTATAATAATGTGCTGAAATCTATCGATAAGATTACATCGGAAGATGGGCTAGCAATGTCTCCAAAACGAATTACTGTTTCGACTTCGGGAGTTCCTAAAATGATTAAAAAATTGGCAGATGATGAAGTGAAATTTAATTTAGCTGTATCGTTACATTCTGCAATCCAAGAAACAAGAGAACAAATAATGCCTTTTGCCAATAAATTTACTTTAGTTGATTTAAAAGATGCTTTGCAATATTGGTATGAAAAAACAAATCGAAGAATTACCTACGAATACGTGATATGGGAAGGAATCAACGATAAACGAGAAGATATAAATGCCCTGGTTACTTATTGTAAATATGTGCCTTGTAAAGTAAATTTAATTGAATACAATTCTATCGATGATCCAGCATTTAAACAAGCTTCAGGACAAGTAACTAACGCTTATATTGCAGCCTTAGAAAAAAACAGAATTCCTGTAACGGTTAGAAGAAGTAGAGGAAAAGATATCGATGCTGCTTGTGGGCAGTTGGCGAATAAACAATAAAAAAGAGCGATTAATTAAAATCGCTCTTTTTTGTTATTAATAATTAAGAAGAATTCTTAGTTCTTGATAATTTTAAAAGATTTTGTTTGTCCTTCAATGTTTACTTTAACAATATAAACACCTTGAGAAAAAGAAGCTAAATTAATAGTCTCATTAGAGTTTGATAATTTTTGAGAAACAACTTGTTGTCCTAATAAATTATATAACTGTACACTTTCTAATGAAGTGTTTGCACTTAAGTTTAAAACATCATTAGCTACATAATAATTGAAATTTTCAAATGTAGTGTCACTTGTTCCTAAAACACCATTTAAAACAACATCATTAAAGTTAATATAAAATTGATCAGTAGAATTATGGTGTCTAAAAGCAATATAAACAGTTGATGCTCCCTCTAATGGTGATACGTCTAAAGTACGGTCAACTAAAGCTCCAGCTGCTAATGGATCGTCACCTATATTTTCGCTAAAACTAACAGTAATGTCAGGGTTTTCAAAGTCTGCTATAGTATTACCTGTTGAAACATAAACAGTATAAAATTCTTGTGCGTAAGCAGGGTCTTGAGCTCCAACTTGATAATCTAATGATAATCCAGTTGCAAAAGCAACATCAATAGGTTGAGAAACAGCGTAATTATCTGGAGTTAAAGGACCACTTGTGACTAGACTCCAACTATCAGAAGACATAGTTATATCTCCAGATCCTCCATCTAAAGCCACAAAATTAAATCCATCTCCGTCAGCATCTATTAATGTCCAATCAGAAATGTCATTATCATTAAAATCATCAGAGAAAAGTTGTGCATTCATTGTAAAAACTGCAAGTAAAGCAGCTAAAATTGTAAATTTTTTCATAGTATAAGTTTTAGGTTAAATTCGTTCGCGAAAGTAATTTATTTTTTAACATTTTCTAATAAAAAGTTGTTTTTTTTTGCTAAACAAAAACCATAGCCTAAAAAAAATTATCGATTATGGTGTAAAGCGTAAAAAAACATGTGATAGTGTTAGTTTTTTTTATCGCAAAATTTACAAATCAAAGTGAAGTAAATTAACACCCAGAGTATTTCAGGGATAGCACTTACAACCTGAGTTCGACATAAAGATTCATTAAAAAAATTAAAGAGGCTGTGGGTTTTGGTTAAATTTTTATCGAGCGACGTACTTCTTTGCAAAAAGAGCATATGCAAAGGTCTTGCTTTAGAAGAAAATAAAATTCCAGTAACGTTATAAGAGGTAGGAGAAGATATCGATGCTGCTTGTTGGCAGTTAGCGAATAAGCAATAAAAAAGAGCGATTAATTAAAATCGCTCTTTTTTGTTATTAATAATTAAGAAGAATTCTTATTTCTTGATAATTTTAAAAGATTTTGTTTGTCCTTCAATGTTTACTTTAACAATAAAAACACCTTGAGAAAAAGAAGCTAAATTTACAGTCTCATTCGAGTTTGATAATTTTTGAGAAACAATTTGTTGTCCTAATAAATTATATAACTGTACGCTTTCTAATGAAGTGTTCGCACTTAAGTTTAAAACATTATTAGCTACATAATAGTTAAATCCGTTAAAAGATTGGTCATTAACTCCTAATGTACCTTCACCTGCTAAGATACCTTCATCTGGTGTAGAATTAAAAGCAAAATCTTTAACTATCATTAAGTTTGTTCCATTAACGTCAGTATCAAATCGCACCCATCCATAATGTGTTGTTCCATTAGTTAAATCATCAAAACGAACACCAAGATAACCATCAATAACAGTATCACACCATTGGCTGTTTGAATAAGCACAACCATAATAATTTAAATCTCCACGAGCGCCTGTAGCCGTATATCCAGAAGCATCATCGATTGCATCGCCTTCAGCAAGTAAAGCGGGGTATTGAAAACCACCAGCTTCTATACCAACAAAAGCACCACCAGAACTTGGGAAAGCAAGTGCTGCATTTCCACCAGTTAAACCATCAGGATTACTTAGATTCATGTTTTCTAAAGCATCTGCATTAAAGTCAATAGAGAATGTTTCTCCAACTGCAATTGTCACATCAGGATCCACATCAGTGTAGATAATTTGTCCAGCTGCATCCGTAACTCCTAGCGCAGCAACTGATAATGCACCATACTGTAAGAGTCTTTTAGAAAATTTCTTTGAAGTAATTTTTTTCATAATTAAGTTAAGTTAATGATAAAGCATATAGAGCTTTATCTGATTAAACAATTGTTAAGTAGTAAAAGTAATAAATTTTTTGCAGTTTTATCTATTTAAACTAAGTAAATAACTAAAAACTTTTTAAATTGTACAAAAAATAGAAATAATGAGTGACGTAAAAGTTAAAAGGGAATTATTTAATCCAGATAAGATTCCTTTTGTAGGGTCTTTAGGGTTGTTAGCGCTTGGAGATGTAGGGTTTACAGCTTGGAGAAAAGTTAAAAGTGATCATAAACAGAAGGAATTGAATGAAAAAAAATAAGTTATTATTAATTGGGTGGGATGCTGCAGATTGGAATATTATTTGGCCTTTGATTTCACAAGGTAAAATGCCAGCTTTAAAAAAAATAATTGAAAATGGAGTTTATGGTAACATGAGTACTATGAGTCCACCATATTCTCCAATGCTTTGGACTTCCGTGGCTACAGGAAAAACACCTGACAAACATGGTATTCTAGGTTTTATTGAAGTAACACCAGATGCAAAATCGGTAAGACCAGTAACAACCACATCTAGAAAAACCAGAGCACTTTGGAATATCTTTCATAATAAAGGAATGAAGAGTAATCTTGTAGGTTGGTGGCCTAGTTTTCCAGTAGAACCTATTAATGGAACCATAATCTCAGACAGATTTCAAAAAACACATAGAAATCCGAATAAGCAAACTCCAATGAGTGAATTTGCTATACATCCTTGGGACAAAAAGGATGAATTTAAAGATTTAAGAATGTTTGCTTTTGAAACCACAGAAGCTCACGTTTATCCATTTGCACCTAGAGCACATGAAGTAGATCAAGATAAACATAAAGGGCTTTCTGCTATTGCGAAAATAATTTCCGAAAATTCCTCAGTCCATAATGCTGCTACTAAACTCTTAAGAACTAGCGAATGGGATTTTATGGCGGTATACTATGATATGATAGACCATTTTTGTCATTCATTCATGAAATATCACCCACCCAAATTACCTGGTGTGGATCAAAAAAATTACGATATATTTAAGGATGCTGTCACAGGATCTTATATATATCAGGATATGATGTTGGAAAGAAAAATGAATTTAATTGATAAGGATACCACTGTTATTATTATGTCTGATCACGGTTTTGAATCTGGGTCTAAACGAATATTAAATATGCCCAAGGTACAAGCAGCTCCTTCTTTAGAACATCGACAATTTGGAATGTTTGTTGCTTCTGGTCCAAATATTAAAAAGAATGAAAAAATATTTGGTATGGGCTTGATAGATGTAGCTCCTACTATTCTACATCATTTCGGACTTCCAATTGGTGAGGATATGGACGGTAAAGTAAACCTAAATATATTTAAAGAAACAACGGCTCCTCAGTTTATTGAAAGCTGGGATAAAGAGGAAGGTGATTTTGCAGATCTAGATTTTAAAGATGAAGCAGATGCACTATCTGATGAGGATACTATGCAACAACTTGTGGAACTTGGTTATGTTGAAAAATTAGATGAAAAATTTGAGATTGCTATCAAGAAAACAAGAGTAGATTTAAAGCATAATTTAGCTAGAGTGTTTTTAGGTAAAAAAGATTTTAATTCAGCTAAAATTCATTTATTGGATTTGCTAAAAGAAAAGGCCCCTATTGATCTTGCTCCTTTTTATATGGATTTAATAACCATAGCTCTTCATGAAAAAGAATACGGCCAGGCAAATAAATATCTTGAAAAAGTAAAAAATTCAGGTACAGAGATAAACTATAATCTAATGTATACTGAGTCTCATATTTTAACCGAAATGGGGAGACCAAGAGAAGCATTAAAAATATTAGAGAAGGCAAGACTTACTGATGGAAGTGATAAAATACTTTATAATATTGGTAAATTAAAATATCAATTAGGCGATTATAAGGAGTCTGTGAAATTGTTAGAGAAAGCTATAGAATTAGATTCTCAGAAAGCTATTTATCATGCTACATTAGCAGAAGTCCTATTACAACTTGATGAGTATGAAGAGGCTGCTGATTATGCTATGACGAGTATAGAGTTAGTGAAATATTTTCCAAAAGCACATTTTTTATTAGGACAAGCACTAGAGAAATTAGGAGATTTAGAAAATGCCAAATTAGCTTTTGAAATGGCAAATAAATTAAAGCCCAAGGAATTTCATAAAGCTGAAATATCTCTTGAAAATGTAATTGAAAAACTAGAGTTGGATTTAAAATTTGATGATAAAAAATCAAATAAATATAGAGAAAATCAAATCACAATTGTTTCAGGGTTACCAAGATCAGGGACTTCTTTAATGATGCAAATGCTCAATAAAGGAGGAATGGATTGCCTTGTAGATGGAAAGCGAGAAGCCGATGATTCTAACCCAAAAGGATATTATGAATATGAACCTGTTATGTCTATTCAAAAGGATAACTCTTGGTTAGACAAAGCTCAAAATAAAACGGTAAAAATAGTAGCTCCATTACTAAATAAAATTGATGATCAGTATCGATATAAGATTATTTTTATGATGAGAGATATTGATGAAATTTTAAAATCACAACAAAAAATGATAGGAAGAAGTGAAGATGTTTTTCCTGTTAAATTACACAATGAATTTCAAAAATTACTTACCAACATTGAAGTATGGAAAAAGAAAGAACCAGGTGTAGAATTAATTTATGTTAATTATAAAGATGTTTTAAATCATACGGACGATGTAATTGATAAAGTGGTTTCTTTTATAGGTAAGGATATGAATAAAGAATCTATGAAAAAATGTGTAGATAAGTCATTGTATAGAAATAAGATTAAAAAATAATATTTTTGAAAACCGTTTCTCAAATAAAATTACCCATAGAATATGAGATGGAACTTTTCGAAAAAAAGTTCCTACTTTCTATGTCTTCAAAGGTTTCTTTGCTAAATCGAATTACCCATTATGTAGTGAATCGTAAAGGAAAACAAATGCGACCTATGTTTGTTTTTCTCATTGCAAAAATGATAAATAAAGGCGAAGTTAACGATCGTACTTATAGAGGTGCTTCGGTAATTGAGCTGATTCATACGGCAACATTGGTTCATGATGATGTGGTGGATGAAAGTAATAAACGTAGAGGTTTTTTTTCCATAAATGCCCTTTGGAAAAATAAAATTGCTGTTTTAGTAGGTGATTATTTACTTTCAAAAGG
>Ga0256824_10000361_pt1 | contig 17227 bp, 16 predicted proteins | sample CV67metaG_FD_191570 | JGI IMG/M metagenome (GOLD analysis project Ga0256824, IMG submission 191570) | Hydrothermal vent microbial communities from East Pacific Rise, Pacific Ocean - CV67 | ecosystem: Environmental > Aquatic > Marine > Hydrothermal vents | place: Pacific Ocean: East Pacific Rise...
TGGATGAAGATAATGACAAACAAGTATATATAGATGAAACACCACCACCCTATGCAATAATAGTTTGTTGTCAGCCAGATATACCTATAAATTTCAATGATCATCATTTCTTTGAGATACAAACTTTGCGAGCAGACTACAATAATAATGTAGATAGAGAAATGCCGTAAATCGCAAATGTAAGAAGTACAAATAAGTATATAGAAAGGATTTATTATGTCAAAAAGAGCAGAGATGTTTAAGTTTACACAGCTTAGACCAGTGAATATCATTTAATTTATATGAAAAACCTTCTTTAACATCTTCACTAAAAATGTCATATTAAATATATGTCATGGGTGGAGATGTCCTCTTATTTCAAACTCTTTATGCTTTATTTTCCAATCTTACACTTTCTTACACTCTTTTGTCATACTTTATGTATGAGATGCCCATTTGCATGGGTTAACTAAACTTAAGGAAAGAATATGAAACGATTGAAGATAACAATGACAAGTATAGTAGCACTAGTTACTGTATTGGGCTTAAGTGGATGTGGCGGTGGAAACTCTAGTGCTGTAACTAGCGGAAATCCTCAAAACGGAGGAAATCAAAACCCGAATACACCGAGTACACTGTACACAGCTTTCTCACCTTTAGTAGCTACACGAGCAGATGTACTTTACAAAACTAATGGGATTGCTACGGGTACAAGTGAGGTGAGTAACATAATGGTACCTGCAGATTCAACGAGCAATAGTGACTTTAGATATGAAAAAATAGATACATTTAATATATATGGAAATTATCTTTATTTTCAAAGGAGGACAAAATATATCGATTCTATTAGTATCCTTCCCATACTTTCACAAGGCACATATAGTACAAAATTAAGTGATGGCAGTACAAGTGATTTGTCTATGCCTACAGATCCTCATACGATAGGAGTAATACATGGGGATAGTATTAAAAGAGTAGAAGTCAATGGTGCTCTATATACTATATCAGGTACAGTGAATAATTATGGGATAGACAAAATCTTAAGTGATGGTACCCGAACAAGTATTGACTTGAGTAGTATTTCTCCAAGTGCACCCTACTTGTTGGGTTCTATGGCAAGTGTGGGTAATGATATTTACTTTTTAACAAGTGATAGCTCCAATGTCGTGGCTCCTACCAACACTAAGTTGGTAAAACTAGGCACAGATACAGGATCCTTAGATGCAAATATAGCGACACTGCAAAATATGCAGATAGTAAAAATGACTTCACGAGGCACTAAGCTTATATTGTTAGGTGATGTTTCTGGAACAGCAGGACTTTATTCATATGAAACAACAACACCAGCTATACCTGCAGTATTGTTGGACAGTAGCGTAACATTTGGTGCAAAAGAATTTGTAGAATTTAATGGAGACTTATATCTGATTTCTGGTCCTAATGCAATAACCTTATATAAGATAGATTTGGCAAATAATAATACACAAGTCATTTCAACATCTGCAGATGAGATTGGATATAAGGGGTCACTTATATACAATAATAGACTTTACTTCATCTCAGATCATAGACTTTTTTCTCTAAGTTCAACAGCTAATCAGGTTTCTATGATAACAAGTACACTTGTTAATAGCACGGCTAATGAAGATGCCGCCGTAGTGGCAAATGGTAAGTTATACTTTTCATGTAACATCAATACAAATGGTTTAAATGATATGGAACTTTGTCAGTATGATGGTACTTCTGTGACTACTGCAGAAAATATAAATGGAAGTGGAAGTTCATACCCTACGCAGTTTTCTAACCTAGATGGAGAGCTGATATTTCAAGCATCTCCAGATGGTACAAATAACAAGCTTTACCACTATGATGGTACTACGCTTACAGTATTAAATTAATAAGGAAAGGGGTAGAGAATGAAAACAGAATTAATAATAAGCATAGCTTCTTCGGTGGTGTTGATGCTGAATGGATGTGGTGGAGGTGGAACAAGTACGCCTCAGGCTATAGAGTGTTCGGGCATACTTGATACGGCTACAAATCTATATGTATTAGATAACGGAAGTCCCGACATACCCAACTGGCAAGAGGCAAATGATTTCTGTTCAGCTATGTCTGGTGGTGCATGTTCTGGCTGGAGACTTCCTACTTTAGCTGAATTTCAATCAGCACATGACAATCACACCTTTGATGCCAATGGTACAAGTAACCTACATTGGACTAAAGAATACTGGGCAAGTGATGTCACAGGTGTTGGGGAACACGGCTGTTTTGCCATAGATGCAAACTTAAGCTTGGGATGTAGTGATAATGCACCTATATCGTACACTTGTGTAGTCCCAAACCCAAACGAATAAAGGATAAGAAATGAAATATTTTATGCATATATTGTCACTTTTAGTGGCGTTTATAATGGTAGGTTGTGGAGGAAGTAGCTCTAGTAGTACAGGCAATGCAGAGGTAAACTCAAATTATGCTTATGTGACAGATGGCACGAGTATGAAAGTGATAGACATCACTACACCTAGTACACCTGTACTTAAAGGTAGTGTGATGACAGGGTCATCTTTTAAAGTATCGGTTTCTGATGGGTATGCGTATGTGTCAGAGTTTGCACCAGCAGACCCATATGTGAGTATCATAGATATCGGTACACCTACTGCTCCTACCTTGGCAGCCCCTGTCTCAAAAGGCACAGTGTTTGGAAGAGTAAGTGACATGTATATAGAAGGAAATGTCGCCTATATATCTGATGAATATAGAGGCATACATGTTGTAGACATAGGCAATGGGGTTTTTAACCCTCAGGCACTAGAAGGAGCAGATGCTATGGCTGTTACTAAGTTGGGTATGGAGCTGTATCTTATACATCAAGGTTCTGCTTATGGTGTACAAAAATATAATGTCACAACACCTTATGTGTTGGCTGCTGGAGTCATAAATACAGTAGATGTAAATGCTTTTTCTTACCCAGCACCTACACGAACACATCATAGCCTTATGGAAAATGATGGTACGCATATCATCGTGGCAAATGTACAAGATGAAAAACTTAAAAAACTAAGTAGTAGTTTGGGACTTATCTTGGAGGTAGACATCGGTGGGTTTGCTACTGCACTTGCTGTGTCTGACAACTATGCGTATGTGACTATGCATGCGGGAGTAAATGCACCACTACTTGTGAGTGATGATGCGGTAAAGATGATAGACTTAAGTAGTATGACAGTGGTAGATACGAAGGTACTTTCTTCTGCATCTGGGGTGGCTGTATTTGATGGTCATGTCTATGTGACAGACAGTACTGGCTTACACATATATGACGTGAGTTCAGGGAGTATGAGTCTAGTAGCTAACTTTGCCTCAGGTAAAGGGAATGCTATAGCTTTAGGAAAATAGTTCTTTCTTCCTTCAACCTTACACTTTCTTACACTCTTCCATTATACTGTGTGTATAGGATGCCATTTTGGCATACAAATACACTTTAAAGGATACGTAATGAAAGCTAGACTGATAATAAGTGCAATAACTTTATTCATATTAATAGGGTGTACTGGACCAGGGCAAGATCGTCCTGCTATACCACCTACAGCAATAGATGATAATATAACTGTAGTGCAAAATATAGCAAAGACATTTTCTGTACTCACGAACGACACAGTTGGTGATGGTACTATTACGTCTCAAACAGTTGGCACTTTACCAATACATGGTACTTTAACAACGATAACAACCAATGGTACTTTGACGTATCTGCCGACTACGGGGTATAGTGGTACAGATAGTTTTACTTACAAAATACAAAATAGCTATGGGCTGACTTCAAATGTGGCTACCGTATACATAGTGATAGACTTAGATACTGATGGAGATGGTATAGTCAATACCATAGATGACGATGATGACAACGATGGGGTGCTTGATGTCAATGATAGTTTTTCACTAGATGAAAATGAAAGTATAGATACTGACAATGACGGTATAGGAGACAATGCAGACACGGATGATGATAATGATGGAGTGTTAGATGTTGATGACATCAATCGTACTAACCCACACAGTGATACAGATGGAGATGGTATAGATGACTTAATAGAAGGAGTGCTTGATTCTGATGGAGATGGGATAAGTGATGCACTGGAGTCTAACAGTACAGACACAGACTCAGATGGTGTACCAGACCAAGTAGATGATGACAACCTAAATCCTAACAATGATACCGATGGTGATGGTGTTACTAATACCAATGAGACACAAAATGGTACAGACCCTCAAGACCCTGACACAGATGCTGACGGCATAAATGATGGGGTAGAAGGAGAGCAAGACTCAGATGGTGATGGCATCATAGATGCGTTAGAGTCTAACACTACAGATGCAGACAACGATGGTGTAGTAGACCAAGCAGATGCAGGCAATGATGACCCAACAGTAGGGGCGTTAGTAGTGGCAGATGCTTGTGTAGAACTTACACTAGGAGTGTATGCTTATGAGGGTTGGAAAAGCTATGGTGTAAGTGCAGATGATGCATATGTAGAAGACTCTCAACTCAAAGAGATGAAGATAAATACTTCAGATGTCATACACCTTAAACAAGATGCCTACACTTCGGCTACTGCATTTACTACCGACCTAGACTCAGCCCAAGCAGGATGGATAAGCTCTCCTGCAGAAAACTTCATACTCGATGTGTCGAACATGACACGTGAAGACATGGGAGGCATAGGGCTTTTCCCTAACACTAAAGTAGGCTGTGCCAACAACGTGGCATCGTTTACAGACTACAACAGCTTAAGTTCTTACGACATACACCTAAGTGAGCTAAACATAAGTGGGAGCTTCATACTAGACCACTATGCTGATTTAGAAGTAGAGATAAATGACGACATAAACAACAAAACCAAAACGTTTCCTGCAGGCTCAAAAAAGCTTGTAGGAAACATAGAGCTTACAAGTAAACACTACATGATGGAAGCAGACAGTGACACAGTAGTGACAGATGGCACAGGGGCTAGTATGGCAGGTATAGACTTCACAACAGTGAGTAGTTTAGGACAGGTACTGGTGTTTAACAGTGACCGTAAAATGACACTGGCAAATGATGGTACATATACCTTTGTGCAGCAAGACGGCACTACTAGCATAGCCAACGGTACATGGCAGGTACTAGGTACTGCACCCTACCAATACATAAAAACCACAGGCTCTGCAGAAGATGTAGACAGTGGAGAAGTGTTCTTTGCTGTGGTGGCTGGTGAGCTACGCTTTGGAGAGTTTTTCCCTATAGGCTGGACACTACACATAGGTACAGCACCAGATGATATCATGGATGAAGTGATGTTCAACAAGGTAGCGATGGAGGGGATACAAGACATCATCACCGCTTCTGCACCATAACTACTCAAAAAAACAGGACAGACTAAAAGTTATGATGTAGATGGTACACAAGTAGGTAATGACAACGTGGCAGACGGCACACTCAAAGATGATGGTTACTATCAGAAAGGTGTGACACCAAGCTACAGTAGAAACCAAAGTACAGAAATAGTCACAAACAACATTACAGGGTTACAATGGCAAGATGATGCAGATGTGGTAACGGTAACAAAACCTTGGGTCATACAAACCAGCTATGATGAAGGAGACTACAACAACACTTCTGGAGACACGGCAACAACGTACTGTTTACTACCCTTACTTTTAGGAGGCTTTACAGACTGGAGATTGCCTAGCGTCATTGAGCTAGGGAAGCATAGTGGACTATAGTGTATTCACTCTAAGTATAGATGCTGTTTTTATAAGTACTGCGTCTAACAGTTATTGGTCGTCTACTACGCTTGCTGGTAACTCTATCTATTTATGCGTGGCGCATCCTCTTCTACAACGGCTACCAGAGCAAGAGCAGTAAGAGCGATAGCAATCGTGTTCGTTGTGTTAGAGCAGGACAGTAGTTTGGGTTTTGACCTCTTCTTTTATGGGGAGGTTTTCGCAATGTTTTTTCTTTCCAACTTAAGTTAGATACTATTTAACCCCTCCCTAACCAACCTTTAGCTATAATCGCGAAAATATTATTCAAAGAAAATAATTAAAAAGGCTTTTCGTGATTAAACGTGTTTTAGTAAAATTTTCTGGTGAAGCTTTGGCTGGTGAAGAAGGGTATGGGATTGATACGCAAATCCTTAACTTCATTGCTGGTGAGATAAAAGGGCTTGTGGATGCAGGTGTAGAAGTAGCGGTTGTTGTGGGTGGTGGTAACATTATTCGTGGTGTTAGTGCAGCTGCTGATGGTATCATTGCTCGTACTGCAGGTGATTACATGGGTATGCTTGCAACTGTTATCAATGGTGTGGCGATACAAGAAGCACTAGAGCACTGTGGACTTGAAGCAAGACTTCAATCTGCTATAGATATGCAAGAAATAGGTGAGGCATTTATCGTGCGTCGTGCTAGAAGACACCTTGAAAAAGGGCGTGTGGTTGTGTTTGCTGGTGGTACAGGTAACCCTTACTTTACTACAGACACTGCTGCGACACTTAGAGCCTCAGAAGTAGAAGCAGAGTTACTCATAAAAGCAACCAAGGTAGATGGTGTGTATGACAAAGACCCTAACAAGTTTGACGATGCAGTGAAGCTTGATACTTTAACGTATGACCAAGCATTGACTGACCATATCAAAGTAATGGATGATACATCTATTGCTTTGGCAAAAGAGAATGGCTTACCAATCGTTGTATGTAACATGTTTGAAAAAGGCAATTTACTCGCAATCGTCAAAGGTGATATGAGCCTTTGTTCTATCGTTAAATAAAGAACGATACAAATAAATATTATTGATAAGGAAATAAAATGAGAACAGAAGAATTAACAGCACAAGCGTTAGAAAACTTAGATTTTGACAAATATTTACTTGCAAATGCAGTAGGTAAAAGAGCAGAAGCCATCGCAAATGGAGCAGCTTCAGTACTTGACATAGATGTGACTGGTATGAAATATGCAGACATCGCACTTCAAGAGATTGCTGAAGGTAAAATCACTGTAAGTTTAGAAGGCTAAGTCCTCTTGGATGCTTTCCTTTCTAAAGCACAAAATATACACACCATAGAAGAGGCAACAGCTCTTCTTTGGGAACATGTTCCAAATCCCCTACCTACTACCAAAAAAGCACTCGAACTGTCGATGACCGCGCATGATGGTCAAACACGTAAAAGTGGAGAGCCTTATATCGTACACCCCATACTCGTAGCAGCCATTACCGCAGCTTTTTCTAATGATGAGACTATGGTACAAGCTGCTTTACTGCATGATGTTGTAGAAGACACAAGTTTTGACATAGAAGACTTAGAGCAAGCGTTTGGTTATGATGTGGCACATATGGTTGAAGGACTCACAAAGATTATAGAGATACGGGATGAGGAACTTGCCTCTTCAGATTCTGATGAACGTCTTATAAACTCTGCACTCACATTTCGTAAGATGCTTATAGCCTCCATAAAAGATATCCGTGTTTTGGTGATTAAGCTTTGTGATAGACTGCATAATATGCTTACACTTGATGCCTTAAGTGCTGAAAAACAAAAGCGTATTGCAGAAGAAACATTAGTAGTGTACGCACCTATAGCCCATAGACTTGGTATTTCAAAACTTAAGAACCATTTGGAAGATTTGAGTTTTTACTATATCTACCCAGATGACTATAAAAAAATAGATGACTTCATACAGTCTAATGCCCAGAACTTACAGTTTAAACTTAATGCCTTTATACAAAATGTAAAAGAGTTGATGCATAAAGATAATTTTGCAGAGAATTCTTATGAAATTTTTGGAAGGGTGAAGCACTATTATTCTATTTATATGAAAATGCATAGAAAAGGGGTGAGTATAGAAGAAGTACTTGACCTCTTGGCAGTGCGTATTGTAGTAAAAGAACCCATAGAATGCTATAGGGTACTGGGGCTAATGCACTTAAGTTTTACACCACTTATCTCTCGTTTTAAAGACTACATTGCTGTACCCAAAGAGAATGGATATAAGACCATACATACGACTTTGTTTAATGACGAAGGTATTTTAGAAGCGCAGATACGTACAGAAGAGATGCATAGACTTGCAGAGTATGGAGTTGCAGCGCATTGGAAATATAAAGAAGGGAAGCAAGATGGTGTAAACCTAGAGTGGTTAGAGTCTTTACATTATCAAAATGACTCAGTAGAAGAGTTTTATGAACTCGCAAAATCTGATTTGTTTTCTGAAGATATTACCGTGTTTTCTCCTAAAGGTGATTACTATACTTTACCTAAGGGGTCTGTCGCACTCGACTTTGCGTATGCCATACACTCGGAAGTAGGTGCCAATGCCACGCAAGTACTGGTGAACAAACATAAAGCACCTCTTTTGACAGTTTTAAAAAATGGTGATATTGTGAATGTACTCAAAGATGAGACACCACATTTACACTGTTCTTGGCTTGATGCGGTAAAAACATCTAAGGCACAAGATGGCATACGCTCTGCCTGTAGAGCCCGCATTAAAGAGTCTGATACTTTGAGTGCGTACAATATATTGGGTACACTTTTTAGACAAGAGAGCCAAGCTATGAAAGAACTCATAGCAGATGTTTCTTTACAAGAGAGTATTTATAAATTACCTATACAACTAGACTACTACAAAGAAACTATTCACAAAGTAGCAGACTATATGGGTACAAAAGAGGTACGTTTTTGGGAGGTTCTTAAAAAAGGATATAAAAAACCAAAACGTAAAGAGATAGAGCACTTTCACTTCTTTACAAATAAGCCTTTAGATGGGGTAGAGTTTGATTACTGTTGTCATCCTAAAGTTGGTGACCAAATCGTTGCATTTTATAAGGACAGTAAGGCTATTATACACCATAAATTATGTAAGAAGGCGTATGCAAATATTTTAAGCCAAGAGCAGATGATTTTTGTGGGTTGGTCTGGTGAAAAACTTTCACGTTACAGACTTACCATTAGTTTGCAAAATCAGAAAGGAATACTGGCAGAGTTGCTTGCGAAGCTTACTGAGTTAAATCTAAATGTGATTAGTATTGAACTTGGTATTCAAAGTTCTGAGAGAGCTGAGTATTGTCAGATTGATGTGGAGAGCTTAGAGAGTAAAAGATCAAATCTTTCAGCGAAGATTTCACAAAAGTTTAAACTTATAGAAATTATAAGTTTAGATGACGCATATAACAAATAAATAGAGGATAGTAAGAGTATGATACAAGAAGCACTAGAAGAAATAAGTAGAGGTACAGCAGAAATCATAGATATAGAGCGCATAGAAAAGCTTGTCACAAAATATTATGAAGATGGGACTACTTATACCATCAAAGCGGGCTTTGACCCTACTGCACCTGACTTGCACTTAGGACACACAGTACTTCTTCAAAAACTTGCCACTTTCCAAAAGTTTGGTGGACGTGTGCAGTTTCTTATAGGTGACTTTACAGCGATGATAGGGGATCCTACAGGTAAAAGTGCTACACGTAAGGTACTTACCAAAGAGGATATTGTTAAAAACATCACTTCTTATACAGAGCAAGCGTTTAAGATACTTGATGAGTCTAAGACAGACATTGTTTACAACAATGACTGGCTTGAAAAATTAGGTGCTTCAGGTATGTTGCAACTTGCATCCAATCTTACTGTGGCACGTATGTTAGAGCGTGATGATTTTTCTAAACGTTATGCATCTAATACACCTATTGCAGTGAGTGAATTTATGTATCCTTTACTGCAAGGGTATGACTCGGTACATCTTAAATCTGATATAGAAATAGGAGGAACTGACCAGAAGTTTAACTTACTTATGGGAAGACAACTTCAAAAAGCGTATGAAATTAAAAAGCAACAAGCTGTGCTTATGATGCCTATTTTAGAAGGACTTGATGGTGTACAGAAAATGTCTAAGTCTTTAGGAAACTATATTGGTGTGACTGAAGATCCTAAAGATATTTATGGAAAAGTACTCTCGATTTCAGATGAGTTGATGTGGCGCTATTATGAGCTTTTGAGTGAAATGTCACTGTCTGATATTGCAAAGTTAAAAGAAGATGTAGCATCTCGCACCGTTCACCCTAAAACAGCAAAAGAAAACCTCGCTCTTGAGATAACCACAAGGTTTTATAATGAAGAGTTAGCTACACTAGCTAAAGAAGAGTTTAACTCTGTATTTAAAGCAAAGAAAGTACCTACGCAAATGTCAGAGTTTGAGATGGAAGAGGGCATTTGGATATGTCAAGCACTTGTAGATGCTGGACTGGAACCATCAACCTCTCAAGGTCGTAGAGATATTAAGCAAAACGCAGTGAGTATTGACCAAGAGAAAATAAGTGATGATAAGCTTAATTTATCTGTGGGAGAATATATCTTGCAAGTAGGGAAAAAGAGATTTGCAAAAGTGAAGGTGAAATAATGGCATTTAAGTCTTTTAAAATCGGTAAATATACTATTGAAAAACCTATTATTCAAGGTGGTATGGGAGTAGGTATCTCCTGGGATCAGCTTGCGGGTACTGTCTCTAAAGAGGGTGGATTAGGTGTCATCTCTGCTGTGGGTACTGGAGTGTATAAAAATAGAGCTTATGCAGAAAAAACAGTAGGAAAAGAAGAAAGACCACTAGAGGCTATCAATTTTTACTCTTATGAAGCTTTACAAAAAATATTTGATAATGCAAGAGAGATTTGTGGAGATGCACCACTTGCAGCCAATGTACTTTACGCACAGAGTGAATACAACCGTGTAGTAGAAGATGCGTGTAAAGCAGGAGCCGATATTATTATCACTGGTGCAGGACTTCCTCTTACTATGCCTGAGGCTACAAAAGACTATCCAGATGTAGCGCTTGTACCTATTGTCTCTACGGCAAAAGCACTTCGTATTTTATGTAGACGTTGGAAAAAAACACATAACAGGCTACCTGACGCAGTGATTGTTGAAGGACCTTTATCTGGCGGACACCAAGGGTTTAAATATGATGAGTGTTTTTTAGAAGAAAATCAACTTGAAAATATATTGGGTCCTGTGGTAGAAGAAGCAAAAAACTGGGGTTCAATGCCTATCATTGCTGCTGGTGGTGTATGGGATCATGATGATATTGTGAAGATGATGGAACTTGGTGCTGACGCAGTACAAATGGGAACACGTTTTATAGGTACAGTTGAGTGTGATGCAAGTCAAGTGATGAAAGATATCATCATAGGTGCAGAGGCTGATGATATTAAACTGTTTAAATCACCTGTGGGTTACCCTGCACGTGGTGTAAAAACACAACTCCACGAAGATATAGAAAAAGGAACGGCACCAAAAGTGGCATGTATCTCTAACTGTGTCGCACCATGTAACCGTGGTGAAGAAGCAAAAGTTGTAGGCTACTGTATAGCCGATAGACTCTCAGATGCCTATGATGGCATAGCGGAGTCTGGGCTTTTCTTTACTGGAGCCAATGGGTACCGTTTACAAGAGATTATTACAGTCAAAGAACTCATAGATAAATTGATGAACGGGGAAGATAGCTAGGGTGAAACCTTTTAAATTCTTTTTTGTTTTTTTACTTGCTACAGTTATGCTTTTTTCTGAAGTCAATAGACTCAAAAAAGTTGAGGTAGTTAAAGGTGAGTTGTGTCTTGAATTTGTAAACAGTTGTGATAAAAAGCAGATAAAACACTTTACACTTACTAAACCTTTCAGGCGTGTATTTGATTTATACAATACACGGCTCTCACATCAAAACTTGGGTAAGAAAATAGGTAGAAACCTACGGATAGCTCAATACAAACCAAATATTGTACGCATTGTTATCCCTAATGAGAAACCTTATAGTTGTACTCCGTACAAACCACTTTTTTCCCGTACCGAATATAATATACCTTTACCAAAGCATTCAAGTGTTTTACCTGCTAAACGTTATAAAAAACCTAAAATAAATATTAGAGTAACCGATGCTAAAAAAAGAAAAACAAAACAAAAGGTTCAAAAAGTAAAAAAAACGCATAAGGTTAAAAGGGTTAAAAAAACAAAAGCAACATCTCGCTATATTGCACATTCACATAAACATGATCTCATTGTTATTGATGCTGGGCATGGGGGGCATGATACGGGTGCAATAGGTGGAGGAAAAAGAGAGAAAGACTTAGTACTTAGTATCGCTAAAAAGGTGGCTAAGGAGTTGAAGAAACGTGGGTATCCTGTTTATTTGACGCGTAAGTCTAACCGTTTTTTAAAACTTTCTCAACGTACACATATTGCAGACAGAAAAGGTTCGGTTGCTTTTATCTCGATTCATGCAAATGCAGTACCCAAAAAATATAGACATAAGGTACAGGGTGTAGAAACATTCTTTTTACAAAAGACAAGAGATGCGAAGTCTCAGCGCATTGCAGCACGGGAAAATGCTGCTGTACTTAAGGGTGCAGGATCTAGACTCAGTAAGCAAGTTATTATTGACTCAGTACTCAATGGTCCTAAGATAGTACAGTCAAATAAATTGGCTATTGATGTGCAACGACGTATTATGACAAACTTACGTTCTCAATATAGAGGTGTGAAAGATGGTGGGGTAAGACATGCACCTTTTTATGTTCTTGTGGGTGCTAGTAGACCTTCTATACTTGTAGAGGTAGGGTATATTTCTCATCCTAAAGAGAGAAAAAGGCTTTTTACTTCACGCTATCAAAACCTTATTGCAAAAGGCATTGCTGAAGGTGTATCAAACTATTTGAACAACAGAAAAAAAGAAATTGACTTTTAAGGACACAATGTGAAGAATATATTATTTGGGTTAAGTGCATTACTGGTACTGATTGGCTGTGGTGGTCCAAGTGTAGACAGATCTGATAGTTTTATAGTTATAGACGCTGGTCATGGTGGGCATGATGGTGGTGCAACATCAGGGGGTAAAAGAGAAAAAGACTTGGTACTTCAAATAGCACATAGAACGGCGAAAAAGTTTAAAGCTATGGGGTACAGTGTACACTTAACACGTGCCAATGACAGGTTTATTAAACTCTCAGGACGTACCAAAATAGCTGACAGGAAAGATGCCAAAGTATTTATTTCGATTCATGCGAATGCCATAGCTAATAAGAGTCGATTTCAAGTGGTACAGGGTGTAGAAACCTACTTTTTACAAAAAACAAGAGATGCCAAGTCTCAGCGTATCGCAGCACGTGAAAATGCCGCAGTACTTCAAGGTGCAGATGCGCTTAGTAAAAATGTCATCATAGACTCTGTACTTAATGGCCCTAAAATCATAGAGTCAAACAAACTGGCTATTGATGTGCAAGGTAATATTATGAGAAACCTTCAAAGTCGTTATGGAGATGCCAAAAATGGTGGAGTTAGACCAGCACCCTTTTATGTCTTAGTGGGGGCTAGTAGACCTTCCATACTTGTAGAAGTGGGGTACATCACTAACGACAAAGAAAGAGCTAGGTTATTTACTTCTGATTATCAAGAACGTATAGCTAAAGGGATAGTATCAGGTGCTACAAGGTATATTGACAATAGAAAGAAAGAGTTAGGGTTTTAAGAAAGTAGGTGTAGGGTCGATAGAATCGACCACCACATTTAGCAATTATTTGTAGTTTTTAATTGCTTTATCAAGTATCTCAGTAGCTGCTTTTTTATCTTTAAATCCTGCTACTTTTACCCATTTGTTTGGCTCAAGCATTTTATATGTTTCAAAGAAGTTTTTGATACGGTTAAGTGTATGCTCTGGTACATCACCTAAGTCGTTGATGTTTGCATATGTTGGGTCTATTTTCACAGTTGGAACTGCTATAAGCTTCTCATCTCCACCTGACTCATCTTCAGTCATAAGCACACCTACTAGTCTACATTTGATGTAAGAACCAGCTTGTAGTGGGTAGTCACAAAGTACAAGAATGTCTGCTGGGTCACCATCATCTGAAAGTGTGTTTGCTACAAAACCGTAGTTTGCAGGGTAGTGCATAGAAGAGTAAAGTACTCTGTCTACTTCAACTGCACCTGAATCTTTGTCTATTTCATACTTAATCATTGAGTTAAGTGGTACTTCAATAATTGCTTTTACTGCGTCTGGGTTTTCACCGTGACCGATTTTTGTAATATCCATAAGGGTATCTCCATTAGGTTAAATTTTGGTGATTCTAACATAATATCTATTAATCATCCATCAAATCATGCTACTATGTAAAATAATTTTTTATTAAAAGGAAAAGATATGACAAGAATTAAAATTCAGTACAGGGAGGCACTAAATGCCGAGTCTTAAAAAGATTGTTTTTTGTTCATTGTTGTTATGTGGTTCTTTGTGGGCTGTAGAGTTAGGAAAAGTACCTGTTAAAGTGACTATTTCTGGTGAGAATGGTGGTAAACTTGATGGCTCATCTTGGCATTCTTCTATGCTCAAAGGCAAGATATATACAGTCTTTTATGTAGACCCAGATAAAAAAGATGTAAACAATGCTTTGGCTGATGCACTTAAAGCAAAGAAGTTTGACAGGAAGAAAGTGAATTCTGTAGCCATACTGAATATGGCTGCAACTTGGCTACCCAATGCACTGATAGAATCTAAGCTCAAAGATAAACAAAAGAAGTTCCCTCATACGTTATATGTAAAAGATAAAAAGAAAGTTTTGGTAAAAAAATGGAAATTAGCAGATGATAATTCTGATATTTTGATTTTTAACAAAAAAGGTAAATTGATTTACAAAAAGTTTGGGCAAGTCTCAGCATCAGAGATAGCAAAGGTCATAAAACTTATAGAGAAAAATCTATAGATTACAGGAGAGTTGATACTCTACCATCTTTTTAAATGGTGCTAAAAAGTTTTTTAAATTTTGAATATCTATGTTTTCTTCATGGTGTGCATTTAAAAGTTCGAGTACGCAAAGTGTAGACTCAATGGTGCTTAGGCAGTATGTATTTGGCTGTTCTTTAAAAGTAAAGCTAGAATTTTTTGTATGGGTGAAACTTACTTTAGTTAGTCTATCTAAGTTTTGACTGGCTCTTAAAATGGCGCGAGAACAGGGCCATGTAGAATCTATAAGAAAAAGTACAGTATTTTTCTTTTTCTCCCCTATATTTTTTTTATTTAAATTGATACTTGTAGCTGAGGGGTAGAGTACATAGCAGGCATTTTCCTCATTTGTTATAATCTCATTTATTTTTGCATCATCTGAGAAATCAATGCCAATATGTATTTCTGAATTTGTCAATGAAAGATGCGTAAAATGCCCTGTACCATTTTTGGTTTTTCTAAACTCTTTTGGGTGCATGAGTATGACAAACTTTGTTTTAGTCTCTATCGCGTTTATATGTGCGCACATACAAGAGGTTTGAGGTCTGTAACAGTGATAGCAGACAGTTCTGTTTATATGTTTCATGTCTTTACCTCATTTTTTGAAAGTATACATTATAATTGATGTGAAAAAGGGATTTAATAAAAAAGGCAATGAATGAAACAGTGGCTCGTATGGATTTTATTGCTCTTGGCAGTATTTTTTGCTTGGTGGTCGTATGTAGGTCTCGAATATGAGAGTCAAGAGCAGAACCTTACTCACGTACTACAAGAAAAAGTAAGTAATGACTATTTCGATGAGCATATATTAAAATCGATAAAAGAAGAAAATTTTGATGACGTTTTGATGTATCAAGACTTAGCTGGGTTACTAGGTAGAAAGTTATTACCTTCTACTCTTTCTCAGATAGAAGCACATCATGGAGTACTGAACACATCATGGAGAAATGTAAAAGAATTTACTTCTGGTTTTTTAAAGGGTGAGTCAGAGTCTGCTGTGGGAATGTCTGGGAGCATTGCTTCAGACTTGACACTCTATGGAGACTTAAGAGACCTAAACAAAGAGGGCACAAAATATATGGATGACCAGCCCTATGATGCTTTCATTTTAAACATATCACTTGTGGGAGTGGGACTTAGTGCTTCACAGTTACTTACAGTAGGGGCATCAACACCACTTAAAGTTGGAGCCTCTGTATTAAAAGTGGCAAAAAAGACAGGTAAACTTACAAAGGCATTTACCAAAGAACTCTCAACAAGACTTTCTAAAACTGTAGATATAAAGATGTTAAAAACGCTAGATTTCAATAGCCTGTTTTCACTTAGAAGCAGTGCAAAAACAATCGAGAAAAGCATCAACATAAAACCCGTTAAAACACTTTTTACAGATATAAACTTGATAAAATCTAATACCTCACTTGTAGATACCATAGGACTGATGAAATATGTCGATACACCCAAAGAGTTAAAGAGCATAGGTAAAATAAGTAAGAAGTATAAAGCCAATACCAAAGGAGTGATGCGAATATTGGGCAAAGGAGCATTACGTGCTGGAAAGAGTATTGTTAAGATTACAACAAAGTTATTGTGGAAACTTGGAGGTTTTATTTTGTCAATACTAGGCTTTTTTACTATGCTTGTGTTTAAATACAAAAGTATTAAAAAACTTAAAGGTATTGCTTCTTAAACCAAACATAGTAGCCCGCTACCACAAAAAACCCAAAACCAAGTGTCATAGTAATACCTTCTAGAGAGACTCCCCATTTAGCAGCATACCCTATGAAGAGAGCTGTCGCAACGTTGGAGAGCATAAAGAACATGTCGTTATAGGAGATGACTCTTCCCATAAATTTTGGGTCAGTTTCTTCTTGTATGAGTAAGTAGGTATAAGACCATAAAGTAGTGATGAAAAATCCAGTGATAAACAGCCCTACAAGAGCAAAATAAAAGTTATACTCTAGTTGTGACCAAAGTATGATGCCTAGTCCTTGGAATATAAAAAAGTAGTGTAAATTTTCTTTTTTAATAATACTTGAGATGAAAAATGGTCCTATCATTAAACCTAAGGCTCTGGTGGCATTCATCCATCCGATGGCAAGAGGTACTGCGATGATGGCTTTATATTCAAAGTCTGCAAGTAGTGTAATGAGTGCATCAAAAGAAGTTAGCCCAATAGCCGCGTGTAAGAGTATGAGGTGTAGTATCTTTTTTTGGGAGATAAGATAGTTGAATCCTGATTTTAACATCTCAAAATTTGATTCTTCATGATTTACTTTTTTTAGAGAGAGTTGAAGCCCTATAAGTAAAAGTACAGCAACGCAGTAGAGTATGGCATCTATGGTAAAAGCAAGATCAAACCCTATATAGTAAGTCACTAGACCACCTACAGCCATGCCAAGTGCGTAGCAAAGTGACCAGATGACAGAGTGTATCTCATTTGTGTTTTTTAGCA
>Ga0256824_10000362_pt1 | contig 17217 bp, 19 predicted proteins | sample CV67metaG_FD_191570 | JGI IMG/M metagenome (GOLD analysis project Ga0256824, IMG submission 191570) | Hydrothermal vent microbial communities from East Pacific Rise, Pacific Ocean - CV67 | ecosystem: Environmental > Aquatic > Marine > Hydrothermal vents | place: Pacific Ocean: East Pacific Rise...
CTTTTTATTGTTTCATTTGGAATAGCTAGTTTGAGTCTTAATCCTGAATCTTTTATGGTTACAAGACCTAAGTAAAACATAAGAGATTTAAAGTTTTCCTCTTTAGAGAGATTTAATGCACTAAAATCTTGAACTAAACTATCTATACTTACACTATCTCCACCTATTAGGGTTTGAAGAGATTGAAAGTTTCCGTTTAATTTGTTATTTGTATAAACAATATGTCTTAGTTTAGAGTAGTCACTTCTTACATTTATGTCTATGAGTTCTTTGGGAGGTTTTGAGAAGTCTATATGATGTTGTAGGTAGTAAAGTATCATATCTGTATTGTAAATTTTTTGCTCAGTTTCTTCACTGAATCTATAATTATTATACCACTCTTTTAAAAGGTTTTTATCTATATCTTCTACATCATAATAGTTTATAAGTTCATTTAACTCGTCTTCATTTATACCTATCATATCATTTAATTTAGGATTCAGTGAAAGATTCTTACCTATGTTAAACCCACTTGTTACATCATACATAACCATAGGGGTTACACCTGTTATAAACATCTTTTTAAGTGGAGAGTTTTCTGCTCCTGTACCACTTTTTAGTAATGTAAAAAACTCTTTAAAGAATGCTGTTTTTTCACTTACTACACCTTTATAGTTTGTTTTATCTAAGAGTAAAAGTCTGTTTGCAAAGTGGTCGTATTCGTCTATAAGAATGTAGAGTTTTTTATCTGGATAATCTTTAAAATAGTTAATGATATTTTCTAATGTAAATTTAGAATTCTCTTCTACTTTTACATCTAAATTATATCTTTTTATAAAACTATTTACCACAAGTTTAATGTTATGTTTAAAACTACCATTTACATCCTCAACACTAACACCACTAAAATCAAATCTTAATATATGGTAGCTGTTTTTTTCTTTTGTAGGATTCTTACCTATATATGTATCTTTAAAAAGGTTATTAAACTGTTCTTTATAAAAAATATCATAGTAGTAATGTAACATAGAGATTAAAAGAGATTTTCCAAACCTACGAGGGCGAAGAAACATAGAGAAACTTTCTGAAGATTCTAATGTTTCTATATGCTTAGTTTTATCTATAAAATAGTAATTACTCTCTTTTAGAAGTTTGAAATCGCTTATGCCGTATGGTAATCTTTTCATAATTTCACTCTGTTTTTGTTGTAATTATAGCATAGTAAATTATTTCTTTAACTTCTTATACTTCTCTAAAGCTTCCTCTTTTGCTTCCTCTTGTAGCATAGATTCATATCTTTGTTTTTTGTTTCTATGTTCATCTTTAGAATAGTTTTTTAGTCTCTCTTCTAAAATCTCATCAAGTATATCTATCTCTTGACCTACTAAATGGTAACTTAAAAAGTCAATATATGGTAAAGAGTATATAATTTTATACTCTTTTTTTATCTCATCTATTAATGAAGTTGGAACATCTTCACCTAAGTAAAAGTTGTGCATATAGTAGCAAATAGCATTTTGTTTCAACTCATCGGAATCTTCATTAAGTTTTTTTCTTAGTTTATCACTCAATAGTTCTCTCTCTTTAAGAGTATGAGCATTTTTTTGCTTTATTGAATCTGCCTGTTCATTATCGTGTTTATTCTTTAAAAAAACTGCACCACCAACAACTGTTGCTAAAGCACTTAAAACAGCTAAAATACTCATAACCTACCCCTCCACCTGAGTTTTTAAAGATTCTATGATTTTCAATTCACTTTCATAACTTTTAATAACTTCTCTTTTTTCATTTATAAGTTTCTCTTTTTCATCAAAGTTGTCTTTTAGCTTTCCTAATTCATCCTGTTTTTCTGTTAATATAGGTCTTATACTACCTTCAAGTTCTCCCATTTTAGAGTTTAGTATATTACTTAACCCATTTAATATCATCTCTCGTATGCTTTTCTTTATATCATTAAATATTCCCTCCACTATACTTTCTATCTCTGTTTTCATCTTACCTATATCATCTTGAAAGGTGTACAAAAACTTTTTCCTATCTTCATATATTTTTACAAGTTTATCTTTTGAAAAACTATCTTCTATATTACTTTTGAGTTTTTCCTCCATCTCTTTTATACTTGCCACTTTTTCAAAATTTTGCATAAAAGACAGATCTATACTATCTCTTTGATTTACCATTTTTATCTGTTTTTTAAGCTCTGAAAGTTTACTTGTTATATCTGTTTTTAAAGTTTCTTCGAGATATAGCACTACATCTCCAACTTTTTCAAGAGATTCATCAAATAAGTCTTTAACATACCAAAGTATATTTATTTGCCTGTTCGACTTAAAATCACTTTTATCATAACTATTTACTTTGTTTAATGCTTTAGATTTTTGACTTTTATAGATATGATTTATATCTTTAAAAATATCGTCTTCTTTATCAGCATTTAATTTTTCTATATTTTTCTTTACTGTTTCTATACCTTTTTCAAGCTTTTCTATTATATTGTTGATAGTCTTTAATTTACCTACTATCTCATCTTTTGATACATCCATATCTTTGATATTTGAGTTTTCTATCTCTATTTTTGCTTTAAAATACTTCTCTTTTCTCTCAAATAAGCTACTTATGTAAGTTGTATGTGTATTTAAGATATTTGCACCTTTATTTGCCATAAGTTTTTGCTCTATCATTTTTTCAAGACTATTGAAATTATGTTTTTTCTCTTCTAAAAAGCCTTTGTCATCAAGTATATCTGCATACTCTTCCATGTTTTCATTAAGCTCTTTTTTATCAAATAACATTCTATCTATCAAAGCACCAAGTGAGCTAACATAAGTAAGTGAATCTTTTTGAGCTATCTTTCTTAGTTTCATATCTTCATCATTTAGTATGTTGTTTTCTATGTAACTTTTTAATTGTGATTCATCTGTAAGAGTATCTATCTTATTCAATACAGTTATCTTTTGCTCTTTTGGTACATGGAGTAGGTAGTTATCTAAAAATTCAAAATCTTTGTCATTAAAAGCTTGTCCTGCATAAATGGCATAAATGTTTGCATTTGTTTTATCTATCCACTCTTTTGTAACTCTAGCTCTTATGGGGTTTGGGTCTTCTGTACCAGGAGTATCTACTATGCTTATATCTTTTAGTATCTCTGATGGGTAATAAACATCTACTTGTTTTACATACGGTGTAAAGTTAGTTTTTGCTGTTACATACTCTTTTAAGTTTGCTATATCATCTTTTATTATTTTAGAGCTATCAAGTATCACACTATTTGGCAACACTCCATTTTGTATAGACCTCTCGATATCTTCTTTTATAAAATTGTCAAACTCTGGTGTATCTTTTACCTTTTGCCACTCATCTTTATTGTAAAATGTAATCTCTATGCTTGGTGTAGGTGCATACTCGATAGTAGTTATCTTTGCTGTATGAGGTGCTGGGTCTGTTGGTAGCACTTCATCTCTAAATATCAAAGCATTTATAAGTGTAGATTTACCAGCATTTACTTGCCCTGTTATACTTACTAAAAACTGCTTATCTTGGAGTTGTTTTTTCTTTACTAAAACATCTTCTTTTGTGATAAGTTTAGCATTTTGTAAATCACTCTCAACTGGAAATATATCTAACTCTAAAATTTTGTCATACTTAGCTAAAAGCTCTTCTCTTTGTTGTTTATACTCTTTTAACATCTTATAATCCTTTTATGTAAGTTTCAATTTTATTCTGTAACTCTGTTGAGTTATCTGTTGTTTTTTGAGCTTTTAGCTCACCTATTTTTTGATTTACTTTATCGTTATTTATATTTATAATATCAATAATTCCTAGTGCTTTAAAATTTTCATCTATATAATCCAGCATTTCTTTTCTCTTATCTTTTGCATTTTTATATTCTTCATAATAGTCATCATCACTAAGATAATCATCTTCATAATGATAATACTTACCATAATCTTCTGCTAGTATTTTAACTAATTTGTTAACCACTATCTCATCCAATTCACTTTTTTCAATAAAGTCAAATTCAAAATTATAAATTTTTTTAAATTGATTATTTGTTTCACCTAATATTGTTTCCATTTGTAGAAAATATTCATTAAGAACTCCATTTTTTATATTTTCTAAAGATTCTTCAAATTTATCTTCATAATGAATTATCTTATAGTATGGATTAAAAAAATAAGACTTTTCATCCTTAGGTACTTCTTCACATCTTATAGAGTGGTTAAAACATTTTTTATATTCATTAAGTATGTTTAATTCCGAAAATAATTTTTCTTCATACTTATCAATTTTTGTTAAAGTTTCATCTATATCTGTTATAAACTGTTCAGATAAATTTATAGGAGAAGTTTTTCTAACTTCCAAACGATCTAAAAGTTCCTTTAGATAATTTTTACTAACATCTGTCACTATATTTCTATCTTTATATATAGAATTTTCCACTATGCTTGATTGCTCTTTTGCTATGCTTTGTAGAAGTTGTAAGATATCTTCTTTTTGCTGAAAAGCTTTTATATAGCTGATGTCTATATCTTGTTTAGCATCTTCATTTATTATATCTCTTATAGTTACTTTATATTTCGAGATTCTTCTTCCTTGCTCCTCTTCACCTTTTATTACTATACTAAACTTTTCTTTATTTGGTATTTTTTGTCGTTGAATATTTTCTACCAATGTTTTTAAAATATTGTTTTTTACCTCTTCTAAAACTTTCATAGATGAGTATGGTAATACCTTTTTAAATATGTTCTTAGATATTAATTCATCTGAAACTTTTTGTATATTTTGTGCTGTAGATATATCTGCTTTATTTAAAATACAGTAAATCTGTTTATCTTTTAAGGTTTTTAACCTTTTTAATTCATCTGCTTTTACTGTACCTGTATTTACATCTACGATATAAAGTATTACATCTGCTTTTTTTAGTAAATCAAGTGTAACTTTTTCATCATTATTGTTTTTGTCATTACTAAAACCTGGAGTATCATAAAGATTTATATTTGCAAAATCTACAAAAGGATAACCATAATTAAAAGAGTATGTTTTACTATTTCTTATATTTTGTTTATGTCTTGAAAAGTTTAAATACTCCTCTTGTGTTATCTCTTTAGAATCTTTTGTTATTTTTTTTGTTGGTAAAAAATAAAACTTTGTAACTGATGATGTAGTTGGTTCTACACTCATAGGACAAACATCTTCACCTAGAAATGAATTTATAAATGTAGATTTACCACTACTAAAGTTTCCAACTACTGCTACTTCTATCTTCGCACCATTACTTAAAAAGTTTATCTCTTTGGTTGCTAGTGCTATATGTTGTTTTTTATACTCCATAAGTTGAAATATTTCATCTCTATTTAATAAACTATCATTTATTACAGTATCTAAGAAAGATATATGTTTTTGAAGTTCATCTATAATAGATAAAAAACTATCATTTGTTTTCATCTCTATAAGTTGTTGATTTTTTTCATCTACATCAAAACCAAAAAGTTCTTTTGCACTATTTAATATGGAATCAAACATACTATTGAACCTCTTTTAATATTGAGATATCTTTACTTATATCATCTCTTAACCTATCAAACTCATTAAACTTTTCATCTTTTTGTTCATATAATTTATGAAGTAAGATTTGTTTTGATTTTAAATTATTATTATATTCTTCAAATATATAGTTTGTTTCACTCTCTATTGCCATAAAAACATTTGAAAGAACACTTGAGGTTATCTGTTTTGAAGAATCTTCTAATTTTGAACCTATCCATGCTTTTTGTGCAAAATCTCCAATATGTTCTACGGGGTTTACCTCTTTTAAAATTTTACCAACAGTTGAAAGGAAAGCAAATTTTGTTGCTTGTTTTTTTACAACATTTACAGCAGCTTTTTTAGCAACTTCTCTTGCTGCAACACCACCTGCACCCTCAGCTGCACCAGCTATTCCACTTCCTGGTAAAAGTAAATCTGCTAACACAAATGTACCTACCATTTTACCAACATCTACATATCTTAGTATCTCTGCTATATCTGCTTGAAGTGATACTAGCATAGATGATGGAAGATTTAAAGCTATATCTTTATCTAAAAATCTTTTTATGTTGTTATCTACTGTTGTTTGTATCTCATTTTGAAGTGATTGAAGATGTTGCTCTGCTTCTTTAGTATCATTTATAGTTTTTAATGTTATTAATCTATTTGAGATTATAGTATTTAGTTCATGGTCAAGTGTTGTTTTTAGAGTCTCTATTTTAGTATAAAAATCTTTTTTTGTATCTTCTATATATTGTTTTTCTTCTTGTATAGTTTTTTCTTTTTGCTCTATATCTGAAAAATCTATCTCCAAGTTATTACCATACTCTTTTAAAAGTTCTATAAGCTGAGTTGAAATTTTACTTAATTCTTTTGCTTTTTTCTCTTTTAACATCTGCTCTTTTTTGTCAAATATATTTTTTTGAACAACTTTTTTAAACTCTTCTAAATCACTATCTTTTGAAACTAAAACAACTTTATTTGCTATATCTTTTATAGATATATTATTAGTTTTTACATAATTTTGTAAATCTTTTATAAACTGTTCTTTTACTTTTTGCTGGTCAATTTCACTTTTTGAATCTGCTTTTGTTATGGCAAAAACTATGTTATTTAGCATAGTTTTTAATTCTGGTTTTGCTAAAAAATCAAGTATAGATGTTGAGATAGTACCTTTGTTTATATCGTTTGCTATGATAGCACCATCTAAGAATGGAAGGTAACCAAATGTTATATCTGTATCTGTTTTATCTAGTGAAGATATACCTGGTGTATCTACAAATGTATAGTTTTCTAAAAAGAAAGATGTTGATGGAATATTTAAAAATATTTTATCTTCTGATGAAACTGTATTTTGTTCTAAAAAATCTAAAAGTGAAAGCTCATTTCCATCTTTTGTATAAGCTTTTATAGAATCATTACTACTACCACCCATAATTTCAACAATAGTTTTTGTTGTTGGTTGGTCACCAACTGGAAGTATGTTTTGGTTTAGTATATGGTTTAAAAGTGAAGATTTACCACTACTAAATTCGCCTAAGAATGCAACATTAACAGAATCTATACTATCTAACTCTGTTACACTTTGTTCTACCTTTTCTAATGAATACTTTTTTGCTATATTTGCTACTATTTGCATATTATCCCTTTGTTTGTTAATTTCTGATTTATTTTACATCTTTTCTTCTTAAATAAAATCATACACTATAAATACGAAATTTTTATTCTTTTTTTAAAATACTACGGACTTTTCATACTGCTGTTGCTCTTGTATCATATATTTCTTAATTCTTTCATCATTTTTTTCTTCTATATAGCTTTGAAATAGTATAGACAATATAAATACAATTATTCCAATTTTAATTTTAAAAGAATCTTTTTTTAAAACTATCTCTTCTTTTTTAGATTCTAGTGAAGCCATCTTTAGATTCCATTCTATTGATGTTTCTATTTCTATTTCTGTTTTAGATTGTTTTGGTTTTCTTGTTTTTGCAATCTTTTTTAACAACTCATTTACTTCACATATAAGTTTTACTCTTGGATTTGGAAGTTTAGAAGTTCTTATAGCATTATCTATCTTCTTTTGTTCATCTTTAGTAAATTCAAATCTTTTTAAAACATCTTGAATACCTTGACCTTTATAAAAGGCTATACTTTGTTCTAACTCTTTTTTATTTAGTTTTATTTGTGTCATAACTATCTCTCTAAAAACTCATTAAGCATTTTTTTAAACCTATCTTTAATCTCTGTATCTTCTACTATAACATCTGGTAGCCATTTTTTTATGATGTTAAAAAGTTCTATCTCATTATAGTAAATTATTTTTACTTGCATAGAGTTTTCATCCTCTTTTAGCATCTGCATATTATCATCTAACGATATATATTTTTTTGCTATGCCAGTAAAAGTTAAAGTGGTTTCTTTTTTATTATCACTATACCAAGGTGAGTTTATATTTTTAGATATATCTTGAAGTTTTTTCATCTCTTCATTAGATAGATAACTTTCATCCATCATAATTGCACTAGATATACTATTTATAGAAAAACTTTTTATCTTTTCATCTTTTAAATCATAAGCTAAAAGATACCATAAAGTACTCATATTTGCTATTTTTAATGGATATACATTTTTAGTTGAATTTTCATTATATTTATTTTTATAAGAAAATTCTACTGCTACTTTTGAGATAATAGCTTCTGTTATATCTGCAAAAAGATTTTCATTTTTTATCTCTTTTAGAGATATATCAAACAAAAATATATCTAACTCTTTTGGTAGCTCTTTAAAGTTCTCTTTTACACTCTGTTTTAGCTGTGGAATAGCTTTTTGAGATAAGGCTATCATCAAAGCTGTTTGCATTCTTACAGATTGATGTATCTCTATACCTCTAAATTTATTTGGTAAAAAATATTTTGTTCCACTTTTTTCTAACCCTATATATTTTAAATCACGGATATAGTTTTGAGCCATTCTTTGAGTTACATCAAACATATTTTTTATATCTTTTGCACTAAGATATTCACCCTGATAAAAAAGTTTTACAAGTTTTTGATGTTTATCACTTACCTTCATAAGAACTCCTAAAAAGTTTAAAGTTTTCTATCTCTTCACTTAATGTTTTTAATGTTATTCCAATCACTACACCGTCATCAAGCCAACCTATAATAGGTAGAAAATCAGGTATAACATCTATAGGAAGTACCACATAAGCCAATGTCCCAGCTATGATAGCTTTTGTTTTTGTAGCTATCTCATAATCTTTTGAAGTTACCATATCGTACAACAGTAAGAAGTCTTCATACCAAGAATTATTTTTATGTTCATTTATAAATTCACTTGCTTCTTTTTCATCAAACTTATCTACTAACTCATCTCTTAACTCTAATGCTTTTTGTTGTTGTTCTTTATTTATTTCACTCATTATTTTCCTTTTGTTTTAAAATATACTAGATAATGTTGCAAAAACTAACCCTATCACAAAGCCACTTTTCACCCTTGCTACCATTATATTTTCAAAATCTTTGCATAAAAATAGTTGTAAAAGAGCATATATAGCTACAAATGAACTATATTCACTTAAAAATTTTAAATTATAAAAGTAAGCTACTACAAAAACTATTGCCATAAATAAAATTGTAAAAATAGTAAATCTCATAAAAGCTCTTTATACTACAAGCTTTAACATTTTCGCATACTCTTGTGGAACTTCTATCTTTTGACCATTTAAGTATTGAGATGCCACTACATTTATCCATTTTCTTGATGTTGTGATATTTTTTACTGCAAGATAGTATTTGTTATCTATCTCTTGTAGTTCATAATTATCTATATGAACACTTAAAGGTTCTTTTTCACCATCTAACATCACCTCTAACTCTATTGTTTTATTTTTTGAATCCAAATTGAATTTTAACATTTTACCAAACTCCTTTATTTTATAATCAAATGCTGTAAATAATCCAGCAGATATAGTTTTGTCTTTTAGTTTTTGAAACATCTGTTTGCCTTATATTGTCGTGGTAGGATTGTAACTATAGAACCATCTATAACAACTGCTTTATAGTTTTTAAATGATGGTAATGCAAAATAGTTTTTATAGCCATTTACAACTATATTTTTAGTCTCTTTTTCTAAAAATATATATGCTTTTTGAATATCTTGTTTTCTAATATGTTTGATATTCATAACTCTTTGTAAAAATCTTTCAACTGCATGATATGTTATTTTCATCTTTTCTCCTTTACTTTTAAAAGTATAGAATAAAAAAGCGAAATTTTATTTCGTTTTTAATTTATAAATAAGTTTTTTACTATAAGGGTTCAAAAAATGTTACTAAGAAAAAGGTTCAAAAGCTTAAGGATTTTGTGAAGAATTAAACACTCTCAAAAATATGAGGGTAAAGAAACATATAGAAACTTTAGAAAGTTTCTATATGTTTAATTGTATCTATAAAATAATAATTATTATTCTTTAATCGATTATACCGTATGCTAGTCTTTTCATACATTCTCTCCAAATCTCTCATTTATCCCTCTATATTTTTTAGGCAATTTATCTATAAACGGCATTAAAGAATCTTGTATCTCAAACCTTGTAGCACCTTTCTCTTCTAACTCTTTTTGTATCTTACTTACCTCATCAACTCTTTTTTGAGTATCTGGGTGGTGTTTAGTTAAATCTTTTCCATAACCTCTAAACCCAGGTGGAAGTTCCATTGTTGATATATCTATGTTTTCATAAGTTACTGTTGGCATAGTGTCATCTTCATTATACCAAGATGTTATAGTTCTATTTAACCAGTTTTCATCATCTCTTTTAGGATAATCCTCTCTTGAGTGAGCTCCCCTACTCTCTGTTCTAAGCAATGCTCCATAAGCTACACATAAAGCAACTTTTAACATCTTTTGAACTCTATAAGCATTTACTAAAGCAGGATTCGCTGCTGGAGATTTTGAGCGAAAAACCTCTATATTTTTACTTCTTTTTAAAAGCTCCTCTAACTCTGATACTGCTTCTTGTAGGTCATCTCCATTTCTAAATATTCCCACTTTCTCCATCATTATCTCTTCCATACGGCGACGAAGTTTATAAGCATCTTCACCATTCTCTTTATTTAAAAGTGTATCTATTTTTCTTTGTTCCGTTTCTAAAAACTTCTCAATTTTTGAAGAGTGTATATGTATAGAACTCTCATGAGATTCACAAAAATCACTAATATACTCAGCCACTAACATACCACTAACAACAGTTTCACTAACTGAGTTACCACCAAGACGATTAAACCCATGTAAGTCCCAACAAGCTGCTTCACCACAAGAGTATAAACCTTTTAATGTTTGAGATTCCCCAGTATATTTAGTACGAATCCCACCCATAGAGTAGTGTTGAGTTGGACGAACAGGAATCCACTCAACTGCTGGATCTATCCCTAAAAAGTTCTCACAAATCTCTTTTACCTCACGAAGATTCTTCTCAATATGCTCACGACCAAGAATCGTAATATCTAACCATAGATGATCCCCATACTTAGATTTTACACCCTTACCTTTTCTCATATGTTCAGTCATTCTACGACTTACAACATCACGAGAAGCCAACTCTTTTTTATCTGGCTCATAATCTGGCATAAATCTATAACCATCTTTATCTAAAAGAAGTCCACCATCTCCACGACACCCCTCAGTAGTAAGAATTCCAACTGGAACTATCGCTGTTGGGTGAAACTGTATAGCTTCCATATTGCCTAATGTTGCCACACCAGTCTCAAGTGCTATAGCTTGACCCATACCCTGACAAATAATCGCATTTGTAGAAACACTATATATACGACCGTAACCACCAGTAGCAATAGTTGTTGCTTTTGCTATGTACGCTACTAACTCACCACTCATTAAGTTTCTAGCTACTGTTCCATAACAACGACCATTTTCGTGAATGAGTGCTATCGCTTCCATCCGTTCATGAACCTCAACTTTATCTTCATGAGCTTTGTTATCCATAGCATAAAGCATACTATGACCTGTTCCATCAGATGTGTAACAAGTTCTCCATTTTTTAGTACCACCAAAATCACGAGCAGTTATAAGCCCATGAGCTTCATCTTTTTCAGTTATGGTTACTTTTTTAGCATTTATAATAGCTGTTCTGTCACCTCTTTGAACTCTAGTCCAAGGAACACCCCAATGAGCCAATTCACGAATCGCCTTTGGAGCACAATGAACAAACATTCTAGCTACTTGTTGGTCAGCACCCCAGTCACTTCCACGAATCGTATCTCCAAAGTGAACATCTTCATTATCACCCTCACCCATTTTAGAGTTTGCCAATGATGCTTGCATACCACCTTGAGCAGCTGATGAGTGACTTCTTTTTGGGGGAACTAAACTAAGAACAATAGTGTCGTGACCTCTCTCTTTTACCCCTGTCGCAACCCTTAAACCTGCTAAACCACCACCAATTACTAAAACATCTGTATATATTATTTTCATTAGTGTTCCCCTTTTATGTTTACACTTTGAGATTTATACTTAACCCCATCACTAAAATCGTGTTTCATACCAATAGTTGTATATTTTGCCAAAGATGACAATCCTACTACAATATATAAAGCTATCATGATTTTCATAACTAAATTAAATCTTTTTCGAGATACCTTAGTATCTCCACCCTCCATAAAGCCCCATTTTAAAGCTAATCTATAAAGCCCTACAAAAGCGTGAGAAACAACAGAAAGAAGAAGTAAAAAATATAAGAATCCCATATACTCATCTACAACTCTACTAGAACTAGCAAATGGACCTATGTTTGATGGTTGTGTCATCATAATATAAAGATGAACAGAGCCAATAAAAAACATTATAAAACCTGTTATAACTTGTAAGAGCCATAATGAACTATCTTCATGTTTCATTCTACCTGTATGTTCTTTTATAATCTTATACTGTTTATAAGTAGATGGAAATTTTCTCATAGCTAACAAAGCATGAGTAATAAATATAACAAATATAGCACCAGCTAAAAAAGAGATAATCCCAGGATAAGTTTCACCAAAGAAGTAATACCCCTCAAACATAATAGTAACTCTATACATCATCTCATGTGAAACCAATATTGAGGCTTCAAAAAGGATATGCCCCATTATAAAAACTGCTAAAATAAGACCCGTTAAACTTTGAATAAAATCAAGCCTTGCTGGTATTTTGTCTATACTATTTTTTCTCATTAAAACTCCAAAACTATTTTATAATTGGTATTTTATCTAAATATAAAACTATTTAAAATATACTGTTACATAATTTACTTTTTACAAAGGCTTTCCTATCATTTACACACTTATTCACACTATACACATTTTCTCTGTTTTTATTTACGGTGGCTTTCTCTTCGTAGATATACTTTTCCTATCTAAAATGAAGCAATCACTTAATGATGATGAATACAAAAAAGCTCGTGAAGCTATTATGATGCATGTAAGAAAAGTTGTTCCCTATGCTCTAATGGTAGCAGTTGCTAGTGGTTTATTTATGATTACTCAAGTTTTTGGTGAGATTAAAGATGGCTCTTTTAGTAGTTTTCAGATTATGTTGAGCATAAAAGCATTTTTAGCTTCTTGGCTTGGGATTCGTGGAATTAACCAAAAACTATTTGGAATTAACCCTTGGGTATTTAAAAGTCATCTATTTCCATTTAGTTTAGTTGTTGTAATTATTTTACTTTCTCAATTAATGTATATATAAAATTTTATCTATTACTCTCTTGACTTGCGAACATATGTTCGATATAATTCTTTTTGAACATATGTTATAAATATTGCTGGCAAAATATTATTGTAAAGGATAAAAAATGTCAAGAGGACAAAATTTAGGAAATCGTAGAATGGGTCGAGGTCGTTGTATGAGAAGACGAGAGTGTATAAATCCACAAGAAGAGAGTAGCACTCAAAGAGCTGGAAGAGGCTATGGAAGAGGAAATGGCAGAGCTAGATGCCTATTTGAAAAATGAAAATAACAATAGCAAGTGGTAAAGGTGGTACAGGTAAAACTACCCTCTCTACAAATCTTAGTGCTTACCTTACAAGTTTTGGTAAAAATGTAATTCTAGCAGATTTAGATGTTGAAGAACCAAATAGTTCTTTATTCTTAAATACTAAACTAAAAGAGAAACATATAGCTCATAAAATGATACCAAAATGGATAGAAGAAGATTGTACTCTTTGTGGTAAATGTGCTGAAGTATGTAATTTCAATGCTATCATAGATTTACCAGATAAAATAAAAGTTTACCCTCAACTTTGTCATAGTTGTTATGCTTGTAGTGAACTTTGTCCAACTTCATCTCTCCCTATGGAAAAGACACCAATGGGTGAAATTTCACTCTTTCAATGTGATGGTTTTGATTTAGTTGAAGGTCGTTTAAACTTAGGCGAAGAGATGGCAGTTTCACTTATATCTCAGACTATTGAATTCATAGATAAAAATTATGATGGATTTATTAAACTTCTCGATGCTCCTCCTGGAACATCATGCCCTGTTATAGAAGCTAGTAGATTTAGTGATTTTGTAGTTCTTGTAACAGAATCAACACCTTTTGGATTAAATGATTTAAAACTAGCAGTTGAAACAATGAAAGTTTTAAATCAAAACTATGGTGTAGTTATTAATCGTCATGGTATAGGAGATGATGGAGTTGAAAAATACTGTAAAGATGAAAATATACCTATAATTACAAAAATAAAAAATGATAAAGAGATAGCAAAACTATATTCTGGTGGTAATTTACTTTATGAAAAAATACCACACTTTAAAGATTCTTTAGATGAAATTATAACTTTTTTTGGAGAACAAATATGAAGGAGATAGTAATTATTTCAGGTAAAGGTGGGACAGGTAAAACATCTTTTAGTTCATCATTTGCTTATCTTGAAGGGAAAAATGCTGTTGTTTGTGATTGTGATGTAGATGCTGCGAATATGCACTTACTTTTAGGGGCTAATTTTAAACAAAAAAATGACTTTTTAAGTGGTGAAGTTGCTGTTATAGAACCAACAACTTGTACAAACTGTGGAGATTGTTTTGATGTTTGTAGATTTGATGCTATATCTAAAAATGATGATTTTCATATTGTAGATAAAATCTCTTGCGAAGGGTGTAACTACTGTTATCAAATATGTCCACATCAAGCTATATCAATGCAGATACAAAAAGCTGGTGATATTTTTATATCAGATATAAAAAATAACTCTAAAATGGTTCACGCTAAACTAGGTTTCGCAGCTGAAAATAGTGGTAAATTGGTAGCAAAAGTTAAAACAGAAGCAAAAATACTAGCATTAAAAGAGGACCGTAACTTTGTTATAACAGATGGAAGTCCAGGTATTGGCTGTCCTGTTATTTCAAGTTTAAGTGGAGCTTCTTTAGTAGTTTTAGTAACTGAAGTAAGTGTTTCAGGTTTTCATGACTTAAAAAGAGTTTATGAACTTGTAAAAAGTTTTAATTATTCTTGTGTTTGTATTATAAATAAATATGATTTAAATCATAATATTTTAAAAGAGATGGAAGATTTTTTATCAAATGAGAAGATAGAAGTTATTGCTAAAATCCCTTATGATGAAACTTTTACAAAAGCTATGTCAGTAGCAAAACCAATAGTAGAATTTGACAAAGATTCCAACATTTCCCAAGCTATAACAAAAAGTTGGGACATTATAAAAAAAAGGATAGAAAAATGAAAATAGTATTTACAACTAAAGGTGATAATTGGGATAGTCAAATGGACGATAGATTTGGTAGAGCTGACTTTTTTATACTATATGATGATGAAAACAATAATCTTGAAATTATATCAAATAGTGAATCTTTAGAAAAAGAGCATGGTGTAGGTCTTCAAAGTGCTAAAAAAGTTTTAAAGCTTAATGCTGATATTATTATTACTGGAAATGGAGCTGGACAAAAAGCACTAGAAATTTTTAAAGAATCAAATATTAAAATTTATATTGGTGCTGGTTCTATGAGTGTAAAAGAGGCTTATGAAGCTTTTAAAACAGATAGATTAAAATTACAATATTAAAAGGATATTTTTATGAAAATTATTTTTCCAACAGATGAAAATATGGGTTACCTAAGTAAAAGAGGAGCTCATTTTGGTAAGGCTAAATTCTACACTATTATAACTTTAGAAGATAAAAAAATCATAGATGTTGAAGTTGTAGTAAACGGTGGTCATGATAGTGGTGCTTGTGGAAATGCTGTTTCCAATATAACTTCACTAAAACCTGATGCTCTTGTTGTAGGTGGTATAGGTGCTTCACCAGCACAAGGTTTTGCCGAAGCTGGACTTGATGTTTATGTTGATACTATCTCACCAACTGTTGAAAGTTCTATAAAATTATTTGTGGAAAATAAACTTAAAACTATTGATGGTAAGGGAACTTGTAACACAAAATAACATCTATAAAATAAAAAAAGATTAAACAGCTTATCTTCATAACCTTTTAGATAAAATCGCGAAAATTTAAAAATAGGTTGAAAGTTGTTTGATTTAAAAAAATACTCATCTGCCAATATCAAAAATGATGTGCTTTCTGGTTTAGTTGTAGCTGTTGCTTTAGTTCCAGAAGCTATCGCATTTTCTTTTATTGCTGGTGTTAGTCCAATAGTTGGTTTATACACTGCTTTTATTTTAGGACTAATCACATCTCTTATAGGTGGTAAACCAGGTATGATTTCTGGTGCTACTGGTGCTGTTGCTATTGTTTTAGTTGGACTTTCTATTGAAGCTGGTAGTTTACTATCTGCTCAAGGTTTAGCTAAAGAAGCTATTGCGATGGGTATTTTACACTACATACTTTTAGCTACCATTATCGCTGGTCTTATTCAAATCTCTATTGGGATGTTAAAACTTGGTAAATTTATCCGTCTTGTTCCAACTCCTGCTATTCATGGATTTGTAAATGGTCTTGCTATTGTTATAGGTACTGCCCAATTCAAGTTTTTTGAGGGACAAGGTTATATGATGTATGTTTTAGTAGCTATCACTATGGCTATTATGTATACACTTCCAAAATTTACAAAGGCTGTTCCAGCTGGTTTAGTAGCTATTGTGCTAGTTACTCTTTTTGTTTATTTCAGTGGTGTAGATACACTTTTACTAAGTGGTTTAGACGATATGAGCAAATACGCTGGACAACTTCCAACATTTGGGATTCCTGAGTATCTATTTAGTTTAGATGCTATCTTACTTGTACTTCCTTATGCTGTGATTGTAGCATTAGTTGGAATCATAGAATCTTTACTTACTCTCTCTGTTTTAGATGAACTAAGTAACACTCGTGGTTCTGCGAACAAAGAGTGTATAGCTCAAGGAACAGGAAACATAACTTGTGGATTCTTTGGTGGTATGGCTGGTTGTGCTATGATTGGTCAGTCTATTATTAACTACACTTCTGGTGGTATTGGTAGGCTTTCATCTTTTGTTGCTTCTGTTGGGCTTATTGTACTTGTTGTTTCTATGAGTAGTGTTTTAAACATAATTCCTGTTGCTGTTTTAGTTGGGATTATGTTTATGGTGAGTATTGGAACATTTGAGTGGACAAGTTTTTCAAGACTTAGCCGTATGCCTAAAACAGATGCTTTTGTGATGGTTACTGTTACTATTATAACTGTTGTTGAAGATTTAGCTATTGCTGTTATTGCTGGTGTTATTATCTCTGCT
>Ga0256824_10000363_pt1 | contig 17203 bp, 8 predicted proteins | sample CV67metaG_FD_191570 | JGI IMG/M metagenome (GOLD analysis project Ga0256824, IMG submission 191570) | Hydrothermal vent microbial communities from East Pacific Rise, Pacific Ocean - CV67 | ecosystem: Environmental > Aquatic > Marine > Hydrothermal vents | place: Pacific Ocean: East Pacific Rise...
GTCAATGCACCTATTACTTTGTCGATATTGTTCTGTAGACCAGTAATCGTATCGTAATCTCTAGTGATAATATCAGTAGATAGGGACTGCATAACTCCTGCGTTTATAGCACCCATCAGTGGATGATCTCTAAGGTCAGCTTCCACCTTCTTGAGCTGCTTTGCAGCAGCCTTGTTACCTGAGTTGGCCTTTAGGGACAATCTAACTTGTTCAGCTCTTAGCTTAGACATTGAAGACATAAGAGGTATGTTCTGCTTCCATCCCTTAGCTATAGTCACTGGAGATACTCCAAGTGAGGCAAGTAGAGTTGTTGTAGAAATCGTGTCCATTGCAACCTTAGCAGGGTTAATGATGATCATGTGTATCTTCATTAGTGATATAGCCTGTAGCACGGTACTGAAGATTGGTTCCAAGATAGGTACATTCTTAAAAGGCATAGCTCTTTCATATCCAACCATCCATGGAGCAACATCATTTCTAACCAAGTGAACCTCATGATTAAATCCTCCAACATTCGACATCTTTGGTTTAATGATAGAGAATCTCTGCTTCACTGCATCAGGTAGTGCATCATATGTGGTTCCAGAACCAAGCTTGATGAACATAGGTTCATTGTCTCCACGCTCTGTAGCCATCTGCTCTATCTCTTTAATGTGGTGTGGCTTATTTGACTTGATTGTATATCTTATCCCAGATTGGGATACGATCTCTTCTCTAATAGCCTGTGTGTCCTCTATCTTCTGCATGTGTGCATAAGAACGTACAATCGTTTGAGCAGGATTCTGGATTAATCCAGCTTCCTTCTTTATTGATGTCGGAACCACCATCTTGTAATACTTCTTCTTACCTACACCAAACTCAACAACATGCTTCATGTTCTTGCTATTTGGCTTGAAGTCTTTAGGCATGAATACATCCGTGTTGTTATATCCTACGTTTGTACCAAAGCCCTCCTGGTTCTGAGACATGACACCTTTTCTATACATGAGTGCATATCCACCGTTATCTTTAGCAGATATCGCTGTTACCCAGCCATTGTCTATATCAAAGGTCTTGTCTAGAATTTCTTTATTACTTGCAACTTTAAATTCCATGTTATCGTCGAAGTAGTCACCAGTCATGTTACCACGGAAGTTCTTTTCGTCATTGTTCGCATTATATGTTTTCTCGGTAAGCTCTTCTAGCGACAATACCTTGTCAACAAGATCTTGATAAAGGTCATTATTGTTACTGTATATGTCTCTGATCATTGCCTGAGAACCATCTATCTTCTTCAGTGAGTATAGTGCAGTAAGCTGCTCAGTATTCTTATTACGCTCTATCGTCTTAGCAACAAGCTTCCCACTGTACTTGTTTCCTGTTGGTATGCCATCTACATATAGGTTTGCAAAGTCTTTTGCATCCTTGATGTCTATCGCAATAGATGCACGCTCAAGACGCTTTATCTCTCTGTCGACAGTGGTATTGCTCTGTGCAATCTCTCTGAGGAGACCATCATGCTTAACAAGCATGAATGTAGGAGCAAGAGAGAAGATATCATTAAGCTTAGCTTTCTTATCTTTTGACATACCTTCCATTCTATTCTCAAGTCTTCTTATCTCTGTTGAGGTAAGCTTACCATGAGTCTGACTAGCCTTTAGGAACTGTGATGAAACCTTCTGGAACCAGTCTCTCTGTTTAAGAGATGCAGGGTTCAAGTATGTTTTTGTTGCAGCCATTTCCGGACTGTCCCAAATATTAAGTGCTCTGCTTCTGAATGCAAGATATGTCTCTGAACTTTCAGATAGATACTTGTCTACAGCAACTGCACCCTTTTTAGCAAGAGGAATGGACTGTGGACCCATCTTGTCCCACAGCAAGTCAGCAACATAAGAGTTTGATTCTCTCATGAATGTAGATAGTGGATCTGACACTACATAGTCTGTATTCGCTTTCTTGTTGTAGTTTAGTGCATCATTAAGTGCTGACTTTCCAGTTTTCTTTGAACCAGTTGCACCAAACGCCTCCTTAACAAAAGGGTTAGGTCTATTTCTACCATGCTTCTTGAAGTAGTTGTCAACTGCAGCTTTGGATTGCTTATCTCTGATCTTAGCCATCTCTGCTGGCTTGTTTCTGTTTAGTAAGTCACCACGAACCAACACATCTGATATTGATGCTATAAGTAGTTCTTGATTAATTTTGTTGTCAGTGAAGTCAAACTTGGCAATCATTCTGAAAAGCTTTTTGACAGAGTTTACAAACTTGTATACCATACCCATATCAGCATTCTTATCTCTCATTGCTTTGAGGAACTCAACTCTAACCTTTGGCTCTGCACCAAGTACAGCAACCATCTCAGACATCATGTCTTCTTTGCTATCCTGGTTCATGAAGTATTTGAATCTATCTCTAACCATCTGTGATGTAGCAGCATTTTCAAGTGCATCTCTGTACAGATCTATATTCTCAACAGCATGTCTTAGAATCTGCACTGCAGGATCTTTGTCAAACTCCTGGATGAATGCAAGAGACTTTGCGTGTGCTATCTCGTGTCTAATTACAAGAAGACCAGTCTCGGTAACTACACCATTCTCATCTACCATCCCTGGAAGAGGAGGCAACATCATCTGATCTACATTTGATATATAAGCAGGAATCAATGAGTTCGCAGCAACCTTCACTGTATTTTGCTTGAAGAACGCTTTAATCATAGGATCTTTGTCTTGTGCACTGTCAAGCATTGATTGCATTAGCTTCTGATACTCAGGGCTCATGATTTGAGAATATAGCTCAACAAGATCTTCAGGTGCATCCTTCTCTTCTCTAATGACATCAACGACCTTAGTTACTCTCTCCATGATCTTCTTCCAGTCAGACTCAACCATTCTCTCGCCCATAGGCTCTTTCTCAAATGCTTCTATGTCGTGACGAGGAGCATTTAATGCAGTCTTCGTAATAGGAGTTGGCTCAAAGAACTTACCATCTTCTCTAAGGTAACTATCGTCAGTACGCTGCTTTTTGTTCTTCTTGTCTTTCATCTTGTCTACAAGCTCAGGGTTCATACTCTCAAAATCAGCTTCAGATGTAATACCTATACCGTCTTTATGACCTTTGGTAGCTATCGTCACATGAGGGAATGGAGCAGGTATATTCTCACCAAGTAGCTTATTTAGATCATCAACGAAGACCTTTGCTCCAGGCATGTCTAACTTAACGACAATAGATTCTCTAGTGTGATCTTTTGTGTTCCACTGTGGATTACCTTTGTAGTCTTTACTAATCTTGTACATTTCTGCTTGAGTTTCAAAAGTAAAGTCAGACTTATCAATAAGTGCCTGAACCTCATCTCTCTTGTCTGGGTGATTCTTCATTATCTTATTGAAGCTAAATCCAAGAACAGTTGAGTGGAATTCAGGTTTAAATACGAATCCGTTGTCTTTTCCTCTTAGTCTATCTAAGTATCCTCTAACAGAAGAAACATCAATAGGGATCAGAAGAGTGTTCTTATCGCTAAGCTTAACTTCACTTGTGCCACCTACGGCAAAAGGACTAGGGTTAGGGACTGTTTTAGTGTTGGTTCCAAGAACATCGTAGATTCCAGTAAGTAGTTTAGTGTCAAATGTTGCATCATGCAAACGCTTGTCATCTTTACCACTTATGTAGTCTTTATGATTCTTGTCATTGTTTAGAACCATACGGTTATGAACTTCCCACTGAGCATCAGTGCCACCCTTGTATCCTTTGATTATACGCTCTTCGTAAGCTATTGCTGCAGCCATATCGTGTGTGATAGACTTAACTTTAGAACCCCACTTGTTATTGGCTTTCTTTATTACACCAGCATCAAAGTCTGCACGGAATGCGATCATGTCATCCTTGCCTACGAAATCAGAGAATGCTTTATATGCCTCTGCATTATCCTTAAATCCTTGAGCATTAAACTTTCTCTGAATCATATTTGAGAATGTTCTCTCCGACTTAAAGTTGTTGAATGCTACGACACCTGGGTCTATAGACTCTCCATCAACCTCGAAGTAAAATGTTTGCTCTGCTCTCTTACCATTGACTATCTTGACTGCATGTATCTGCCATGGTAGTGAGTGTGCACCCTTACCGACAGATTCATCACCGATTGTTTCTGTATCGAATAGAACCACGTTGTCTCCAGAGTTTTTAAGAGCCATAATATCGTCATGTGCCTCTTTTGCTGTAGCCTCATCTATCTTGTATGCAACCTGTTGGTTACTGCTGTGAGACTGCTGGTTCTGTTGTTGTGTCTTCTTACCCTTAGATCTTTGTGATGCAGGAATAATCTCTTTACCGAGATTAACTTCAGCGTCAGAAACTTCTTCGAATCCAAATATCTTCTTACCAGAGAAGTCCATATCTGCAAGCTTTTTAGCTTTCTTCTTTGCATTTACTAGTGCATCTCTTCTTGCATTCTTGCGAGTATCGTTTAATGGCTCATAACCACGCATAGATTCCATTTCTAGAGCCAAGATAGAGTGTATGTCATAAACAGCATTAATGTCCCTTGCTGCCTCTCTGTAGTGATCTTGATACGCTGCTGAGAATGTAGGGTGAGCAGATATAGCATCATGCACAGATATAGTACCGTTAGCTACTAGATCCAGGTCACTAAGTGCCTTGTTTTTTGTGCCACTGTCTGCCTCTGCAAATGTACGTCTAAATGCTTCATTCAGGATAGCAAAGTCAATAGAGTGAATCATGTTTACTCTTACGTTGATCTCATGTGGGAATTCCCACTTTGATACTGTAGAGTTTTTAGCAGGATTATTTACTGTCTCGAACAGCTTCATTAGCGGTACACCTCTGGCAACCACTGCACCCTTATTGTTCTTTTTTAAGTCCTGAACCATCTGCGTAGTAATAGTTGCTGGGTTGAATTTTTTAATGTCAAATACACCACCCATGTTTCTTCTTACTTGATCAAATAGCATTTCAGGTGGAATAAGAGTAATTCTTTGTCTATTCTCGTCATAGATATCTTTCATCTCAGAGAACGTAGCAGTAGTTACATTATTGTACTCAGACATGTAGTTGTTTACAAACTTGTCATTTATCAGTTCATACATTTGATTCGTGACGTTCTCTTCCATGTATTTCTGTATTGCAGAATATACACTCTGAGAGAATCTATCATTAGTCATGAGAGTACCATAGTTACTATTGTTTAGACCATTCTGTTGTTCTTTTGCATATTTCAACATTCTGTATGTACGTTTATCTGCAACCTTTACCCAGTTAAGGATAGTGTCTACATTCTCATACTCGTCTGGATATTTGACTAGGTCTTTATATACCTTGTCTGTAAGATTCTTTGCAACAGTTTTGATTGAAGATTCTTTACCTTGAGAGTACATGACTGGCATAGAAGACTCTTTAGCCAAATCTCTGAGACCTTTAAATATAGGGCCCCTTACTGGACCAGAAGCAAGCATAAAGTCAAACGCCTTCTCCATGTCTGTCTTTGTATTTTCGTGCTTAGAGCTCTTGTAAAAGTTTGAGAACGCATTCATTGCTACGCCGTATGCGTCATCAATGGTTCCTTTTACTCCTGAGTCTAGACCAAGTGCATCATATAATGACGCATTCTTATCGTTCTTTCCTGCCATCTGCATAGCAATAATGATTGCTCCAGAAGCAGTACCATCCGGCTTAGGCATGAATGTACCACTGAATTCAGCACTTCCATTCTTGCCCTCATTTACCATTTTACGAACCTGGTATATAGCTTTAATTGAGTCGTATTTTTGCCATACAGAACCAGATAAGCCGCCATCTTGCTGTTTAAATCCTCGTGAGATCATAACAAGTGTTGACTCAGCTCCTTTGTTCATGTGTGCCTCGTATACAGATAACACTTCATCTAACTCAGCGTTCTGTCCAGAGTTCATGATGTCACTGGCACTAACACCAGCCTGATCAGCTATACCAGCCAATAGGTGATTAAATGTATCAGTCATCTTTCCATTCTCTACTGCAGGTATAGTATATTCAGGAATCTGCATTACATATCTTGAGAAGAACTTATCTGTCTGTGGATTAAGGAATGTAGTCATGTAGTGACCACGTCCGTTTCTCTTAATCTCTTCACGAAGATGTAGAGGCATGTGCTTGACAGAACCATAGTTATCGAAGAACTCTGATATAGGAGTGGTTCTAGACAATGAAACACCACGGTCTGATGCTCTTGTAGCTGCAGTGGAGTCAAACTCCTCAGCAAACCCCATAAGATCCTTATATTCGTTAACATTAAGAGTCTTAGCAACTTCCTCGAAAGACATCTCGTTGTCTTCCATCATTTGGAAGATATAGTCAAAAACCTCTTCGAGGTCTTTTGGTATACGGATCTCTCCTGCTTCTTTTCTATCAAGTACCTTCTTAGTTGTATCACTTGCATTCACATCGTGATTGTAGTGAGCATTCTTTACGTTACTTGTAAATGGTGCGATTGTATTAGAAGGGATAAGTAATCTCTTCATAAATGTAGCACCCTTGATGTTTGCAGCTAGTTCTTTGAAGCTACCTTCAACTTCTGATCTCTCTCCAAAACCTGCAGTACCCATGATATATTTAGGAATAATACTCTTCTCACGCTCAGTAAGTCTATCAAATGTCTTACCCTTGAGTAACTTCTTCATGTTGATTCTAATAACAATAGCGTCGATAGTCTTTGATCTTGAGTAGTCTTCACCCTTCATTGTCTTGTATCGGTGGTTTACTACTTTTGGATTTGAATCATTATCTTCTTTTGTTTCAATGGTTACGAAACCTCTTTCCTCCAAGACTTTCATTGCCTTGAGACCAACTTCAGCATAGGCTAACTCTACGTCAAACTGTGCTTTCTGTTGGTTCTTCATAGTCTTCTTTGGAGCAAGAACAATACCTTGTGACATAGCTACTTCTCTACCAATAGCAGAGAAAGCTCCTACGCCTGATATGCCCGGAACCAGCTCTCCAGGAGGAATGATTTGCTCTCTTTCTTCTGCAGAAAGGTTGTACTTATTCATGAGATCCATCTCGGTCTTAATTGAACCCATTACATGGTGGAACGATATACCAGCCTGGATGGCATCAAGTGATGTCATGTTAGCGTCATCTCCATCTTTATCATGGAAGATTGTCATATCGTCTTGTTTTAGGTCCTTGAGTCCTTTGATCTTACGCCAAAAAGAAGGAACAATGCTTCTACTATCGTATTGACCTCTCTTGATGACATCATACATGTCTTCAAAGAGCTTCTTACGCTTCTGTTTATCGTTGTTCTTCTTTGTGAAGAAATTTACTATCATGCTCGGTGTTATATCTGAGCGATCAAATCGCTCAGTGTCTTTGCCTCTAGCTTTATTCTGCTTAACAGTTCCCTGTTTTCGTGAATGTATATATCGCTTCAAGTCAGCTTTAGTTTTGATACATGCCATGTTTTTTCCTTATATTAACAATCGAATAACTTCTGTAATTCTGGAGATAGTTTATCTAATTGCTCATCAGTTAGTGTTGAAGGATCGAAATCCTCACCCATTGATTCAAGAGTAGATTTCATCGCCGCTTCGGCTGAAGCTTCGTCCTGCTCTTCGTTGTCATCCAGCTCAGTATCAGTGTCAGTATCCGTAGATGTACCGCCCTGGTTCTGCGATGACTTATTAGATGAAGATGGCGTATGTATTCTGCCACCAAAGAACTCTTCTGTTTCACCAAGAAGTAGACTTTGTTTTCCTGTTGCAAGGTTAAACGTGTAATCCTTGCCGTTGATTTCAACAATTATATCTTCATCATCTACATATATAATCTCTGCATCCACTTCTTTACCAGAGTTGTCTTTAACCCTGAATACATCACCTTCGTCTGCAGAAAACTTAGGCTTAGTAGATGAACTAACACCAGAAGCTTTCGCCGTGTTGAAGTCATCCATAGCACCTTTTGCTTTAGCTCTAAGTGCTCTTACAGCCTTGTCTTCCTCGACGGCATCAAACTTAGTCTTCTTGTCTATCTTGTTAAGTCTATTTTTAAGTATAGACTCCTGCTTGGCAGTTATGTGTCCAGCCTTCTTGGCCTTCTCTATAAACTTCTTAGCATTAGATACTTCAGCGACATCTTCCATTTCAGTTCTTGCTGCCATTGATCTCAATGACTGGAGTGTTTCGTGCTTGTCTTTACCGAGAGATTCATCATCTTGTATTCTAACGTAGTCTTTAGAACCAACCTTAGATACATTTTTTCCACCAATACCAGCAGTCTCTTTCGCACTGGTTCTCTTATCGAGAACAGCTTGAAGCCACTTACGCTCTTTTGGTGTTGCAGCAATATCAATAGCATCACGGATAGACTGATTGTCATATTTTGATATCTCTTCTAATGCTCTTGTTTTCTGTCTTGTGAATGGTGCAGACATGAACTCTTTAAGAGTAGGCACAGCACTTGTAGATGACTTCTCAAAGTCTATATCCCCTTGCTTGAGAGGCTTGTTTTTTGTCTTGTTGACTATTGCAGATGCTCTCTTATTGTTATCCATTCTGATTTCATCAGCATAGTCCATACGTTCAAACTTTTGATCTGCCTGATCTACAATGCCCTTTTCAACCTTTTTAAGCTCTTTGCCCTTAACGGTTGAATCAAATATCTTAATCTTGCCATCATCAGACAATGCCTGTATGAGTTTGGTTCTAGTCGCCTGCTTGGACATTGCAGTTGACACTGCCTTACTAATCTCCTTTTTACTCATGTTAGCTACAGCTTCTGTACTAACGCCGAGGGCACTCTGCATAGCAGGCGAAGTAGCAACTTCACTCTCTATTGTAGATTGCACAGAAGGAGAAGCTTTATGGTTTATAGAATTTGCAGTCATGTTTATATGACCAGTTTTTATACCAGTTGCAACAGCCTGAACCAACGGGCTAGATGATGCAGACATTGATGCTATAGGAGAAGCACTAGCCTTAGCTGTCTTCAACTCTGCTCTAGCCGTAGCTATCTCGTCTCTCTTCATTTGGTAGTTTTCATTGTCACTATCTAGTGACATTTGTGCAAATTCTTTGTCTTGAGCGTCAAGGTACTTGTCTGCCTCTTCAAAGGATTTCTTAGCACCATGTAGCTCATATGTGTTCTTAGTTGCTTTCGCAAGCCCAGGAGTCTCTACGGCCCCTCTAATAGCACCACCCATAACACCACCAGCAATACCAGCAGTAATCATCTCATTCTTGCTGATAATCTTACCAGACTTGAGCTTGTCAATGGCATCACCGATATCTTCAGCTCCACCTTTATTCCAGAAGTTCTCTTGTGTCTGGTCAGCCATTTCCTGAACAGCTTCACCAGCAACACCGATTCCGATATTTCTAGCTTTTTTGCCTAGAGTTGTACCTGCATGTTGGAATCCAGAACCAACCTTAAGTCCTCTGGCTCGTCTTACAGCATCTCTGAAGATACCTTTAAGTGGTCCAGCTATCAAGAGTTGTTCAGGAAGAAGTACTGCAGCATTCGTTGCCCACATGCCTGCCTTCTCTGCTAGAGAGGCTTCCTTGCCATTGGTCTTCTTGTATTCATTCTCATTGTCCTTGGTTCTGGAGTTGAGAGCAAGCATTATTCCTGGAATACCAGTCATTAATGCCATAGTTTCAGGAGCAGATTCCGATAGGTGTATATCTAGGTTTCTGATAACACTCATTCCTGCACCTATATAGTCACCACTATCAACCTTCTGCTTAAGATCAGCGTTAGCTCTGTCTCTAAATCTAGTCTGAACGCCTAAGCTTTCTTCCCAGTCTTCAGTAGAACTATTATCGCTCTCTCTTAGTCTGGTTGCTTCTTTCTCACTCATGAGTCCAGTAGATTCACCAAGAAGTGCGGTTGTTTCATTCATTCTATCTAATGCGTTTTGCCCCATGTTTCCGAACTTGGCTGCAGCACCTTTAGTAGCAGACCATAGTCTACCGTCATCATTGACTGGTATACCCATTCCTTCTAGCAATTTCATCATGTTCACATCTTTAGATGGATCGGCATTGCTAAATAGTGACGTTTTGTCACGGTCATAGTACTCAGAAGAACCAGAACCATGTCCTGTTCTAAACTTAGCTGCTTCAGGAGTACCATCATCAAACATCTTTCTAGCACCTAGATTCTGCTTGTTTCCGTGGAAGAATGCTTCTGCCTTGTTAGCCATACCTGCTGTAAGGTTCATATTTAGGATTGCATTGTCTGCATCTATCCCATCTGGGCCTGGAGCCCAACCATAAGGCTTACCTTTTTGCATAGCCATAGAACCATCAGGGTTACGAGCTAAACCTGGAGTATATCTCTCTTTTACACCAAATCTACTCACACCGACTTTCATCTCATTAGGATCTGTCTGTGAAGGGCCCATATACAACTTAGATGTATCAACACCTGGCTCAAGGAACAACTTCTCGCCAGTCTTTGTGTGTATCTTATATTTGTTTCCATAAGGGTCTTCATGTACTTGGTTATCTGCTAGATACGACATGAATGCTTGCATCTCTTCTGGAGAAGCGTTATTGTATTGTTTGTTGTGATTTACTACGTTGTGTCCGTCCATATTGCTATAGCCTATACCACCACTAACGCCTTGTTCAAGAGGTCTCTCTCTGCCAGTTTTGTAATTAACTTCTGCCAGCCTAGCTGGTTCAGAACGCTCAGGGTAGATATTCCCTGCTTTTGAAGCAGCAGAACGCTCAACACCTAATCTTTTTCTATCTTCTGTACTCATAAACTCAGCAGCACCAGCGGAAATACCATCCATCTCTCGCTGTAGTTGATCATTAAAATCCATTATATGCTCCTATTTATTTATATACGTTTGGTCCCATTTGACTTTGAACTGCGTATCTTCCAAGCTCTTCTTTTAGCTTATTGTAATCTGTACCATATGGTCCAGCATATCCGGTATTAGGCATATCTACATCACCCCATAGGATTCCACCTTTACCTTTTTCCTGTACATATCTATCTACGACAGTAGGATCTTCATGTGCAGCAGAACGCTGTTCTCTCAGTGTGGCTAATCTCAATGCATCTCCTGAGTCTAAACCCATAGTCTCATACATCTTAGCAGCATTAGTAAGGCTCATGCCTTTTGCTCCACCACCTGATTTTCTATATCCAGAACCACTTCTGCCGTAGCTTATAGAGCCACCTTTTGCAGTCATTCCGTTAGCAATATTGAACTTTGCTTCTTCACGCTTAAGTGCAGATAGCAATACAGGATCATTATTTCGATCAGAGTTGTCCCAGTGCTTAATGGTTGCCTCTAGCTTGGTTCTATCCTCCATACCTTCACGTACAGCTTTTCTGTCTATCATTCCAGCAAGATCATAATCTTGTTGAGTCAATGGTCTCTTCTCAGAGAGAGAAAGAAGCTTCTCTGCAGCATTTGCTCTAGCATCTGCATCTTCTTTGTCTTTTCTTTCCTGGATGTCAGAGAACATCTTCTGACCATTCTTTATTGCCATCTCAAGATATGTCTGACCAAGTCTACCTGCTGTGGCTCCAATTCCGTTGTCGCTATATCCACCTAGTAAGGTGAGTTTATTTGCTGCTCCCATGGTACATCCTTTATACTAATTCTGCACTATCTTTTGAAGTTCCGCTTTCTGGACTCTCGCTTGGTGCTTTTTTCTTCTTACGCTTCTTCTTGACAATTCTACCTTGTCTGTCTGCATGCGTAGGTTGAACTGCATTGGCTCTTGTGTCCGCCATTGCTAGAGCTTCACTCTGTCCATTCATAGGGCGACCATGTACTGGTGCTATTTGTGGAGAACCAGCTAATGCTGAACTTGATGCTGGAATATATCCCTTGCTATCATTGATTCCATTATAGAAACCTTCAGTAGCTACACCACTGTTTCTGTTTGCCATATGTTGATCATACTCTGAACCAGTGAAACCTGCACCACCATTATGTCTCTTATCATAGTCTGCACGAGATCCCATACGTCTGTTGTTATCTTTCCAGTACTGATCACTAAGTAGGGCAAATTGACGGTTTCTATCCATCTCCTGGAATTCACGGCTTTCAGTCATCTCTTTCATGTAGTCTTTGGATGTCTGAATCCCTTCCCAGGTAGCCCATGCATCAAACGCAGTCTTTGCTGGTCCAAGTACAGAGTTCATTGTATAGTTACCCTTATCGTTCTTCAAAAGGCTTGATATTTCGAATGGTTTGTCTAGTTGTTTTTGCATTGGAGAAACCCTATCAACAATGCTCTTACTTGCAAGCATACCAGAACTGGATGCATTTGCTTGTCCCGCACCATCGTATACCTGTACTCTAGGCGTATTTGGGATTATATTCTTTGAGATTGGATCCATTGTTAAACCTGGATTAAATGGCTTCTGTCCATATGATCCTTGTGCGTATTTTCTTTCGCCCATAGTATTTCCTTTGTGTGTCTTTTTTTTATTATATCTTATTATCTCTTGGATATCAGATTAAGCATCTACGTCTACCGTCAATACCGATTCAGGGTAATCAGATTCATTTAGATTCTGGTTCATGGTTCTCTCAAAGTAATCATCTGCAGTTTCGTATGGAGGAAGTGACGCTAAGTATCTTAAAAACTCACGTCTCTCCTCATTCATCCCTGCTTCCTTCTGAAGCTTCTTGAGTTCCTCTTCTTTTTCGTTCATTTTTTTTCTGAACTCGGCGTACTCTTTTTCCATTTTGATCATTTGATCAACAACATAACCTTGATACACAGTTCCTGTAGCCTCAACCATAAGTGCAACATTCTGGAACCAGGTGTTGGTATCTGCATATCCCATATATAGAAAGATTACTGCTTGAATAATTGCAAGCAAGAATTTATTCTCTATCACTTTAGACAATATGGTAAGTGCTACAGAAACAACAGCCATCTTCAATAGTGCAACGGCAAATTTAGCCATAGTACCAGCAGAGAACCAGGCAATAACAACTGCTATAACTATCATAACAATCTTCATCCATGTACTCTGATACCACTTCATCTTTTGCTGTTGCATTATTGATACAACAACAATCGCTGTTTCTCTAAGTAGACGCTCTCTCTTAAATATCTTTACCATACGCATTGCTTCGTATGAAAGCGGATAAATTAAACCATCTACGTATGGCTTATCGTCACTTGTTGTGTCAAAATTTCGCAAAGAACAGTCAATATATTTCCTTGCACCTTTACCTTTTTGTCCTTTTACTGTGTCTACTTTAACCTTAGATGTTGGATTGTATAGCCTCATACATATATATCTTGGATTACCTGAAGCATCTGGTCTGTCTTGAACCCTAAGTTCCATCATTAGGTTGTTTGTTCCACCACCAGGAACTCCTGGTATTGGTGCGGTTGTTGTTGTTGAGCCTTCTTGATGCTCATGAGTAAAGGAGTGATCTATTGGATCACCGTCTGCCCATGATGGTGGAGTCTTCTGTCCGTGGTATATTTCGCTTGTAGAGTGACCTATCTTTGGGTTTCTTGCAGGAGGGTATCTTATCGGATCAGCAACCCCCATCCTTCTTGATAGAGACCAGTCTTTAAATTTATGATCTATAACAAAGGAACCAACCTCAACTGCGAATGTCTTTGCCTTCACAAGCAGTGGAGCAAGGGTATACAAGAGTGCTGTATTGTTTTCTTCGTCTAGAGTTTTTGGTGTAGCAAACAATCCGAAGTGTATATCAGAAATGACATCATTCTTCTTCCATGCTTCACCCTTTTCCTTCTTGAGTTTATTGTAGTATATCTGCTCAGTAGGATAGTCTTGACAGAACTTTATTTGTTCTTCTCTTGGTTCATTATCGAATGCACCAGCACAAGATCCATCTGCTTTTCTTTTCTTGCAGCAATTTTTAATGTTTGCTTTCCATGATCTAGCATAGTTCTTTTCCCATAACTCAGAACCAAACGGTGGTAGATTCACATACTTTATGAGGAATTGAAAATACTCTGCCTCTGTAGGATACTTGGCTCTAATCATTGGACTAAGACTGTACTGTCTACCGTATGTACCTCTCCATCCTGGAGTGTTCATGGGGTATATATATCCTATCATCTGTCTAGACATTGGACCAAACTCTACACCGAATTTATTTAGCAATTTCTTTTTGTATCTGTAGCGAGGATCTTCCCACGGAAGCATTTCATAAGGCATTTCTCTACCTTGGTATCCACGAAGGAAGTCATCCTTGAGTGCAACAATTGGCATCAATGGAGCTTTTGAGTGTGTTCCGTTTGGAAATCTATAGTGCCCTACTGTATTTACTCCATACTTAGAACCATACTTCTCTCCATAGTGAATGAATCTTCTCATTCTTGCAGTAGAACCTTCAAACAAGTCTTCTCTTATTTGGTCAGCAACAGATTCCCCAGTGACAGCATTGATCCTGATTATCTCACCAAAGCGTGTATTCTTTGTCTTACGCTGTGGTGCAACCTGGTTTACTGCGAGTCCTGCTTGACTTTTTACTTTACCCATTAGATCTACTTAGAAGCAGATCTGCCAAGAGCACTTATGGCTACAGCATCTCCATCACCATAAGAAGAAGCTGGTTCTTCAACTGCTTTAACAGCCCATGTGTCCTGTAGGATTTTAGATGCATCATTTCTAGCCTTGTCATCAAACCCTGCAGCCTGTCTACCATATAGTGACGCTTGTTTTCCTTGGGTTGCAGCCTGAGCTTTCTTAAGTGCTCTCTCTGAAGTACCGTTAAGTTTAAGCTCTCCAATCTGCTCACACACAAGATCCATGTCTGCAGTAAGCTTCATGATCTCTGTCTCCATCTTAACTTCTTGTGCACACACTAGGTCTGCTTGAGCTATAGATTCCATCGTCTGTGCTCTGGTTAAGTGAGTCTGAGCCTCTTTGTGTACGATATCAAGCTGCTTGAGATCCATTTCCATTCTATGTAAGTCACCAGCAGTGTTTAGTTGATGCTGTAGCATCATTACTTCTAGTTCTGTCTTACTGAATTCAACTGTGTATTGTACAGCTTTACCCATGATTGGATCCATGAGTTTCTCTATCATGAGTGCGTAGTCTGCACCCTTAATTCTACCTCTATCATATTCAATGTCCAACTCACATCGAATCGCACCCATCATCTTCTTGAACTCTTCTATTAGGTTTAGAGTCCCGCCTTCTGGTTCATCTGGCTTATCATGCTTTTTTATTTCATGCAGATAGTCAGGTGGAAGATGATCACAGCCCATGTTGCTGTCAAATATAGGTTTCGATTCACAATGTTTTGTAGCCATAAAATATCCTTTGTAATTACATAAGAGAACCACCACAATGAAGTGGGGATTCTATATGTAATTAATCTTCTGTACCCTGAGCCAGTCTCTGTTGTCTTGCTAGTTCGTCTAGCTCTCCAGCAGATAGTGGTTCTAAATACTCAATGTTGAAAGCACTTACTTGCTTTGCTTCGTTTACATACTTTCCGTCTCTACCTTTTTTACGCTTGAAGATAGTACACTTCTTGTTCTTTAATGCGTTCAAGATTATCTGTGGTACATGGTATCCATCTTCTGTGTTGAATGGAATGTATTTTTTTACATCACCAATAACATCATTAGATACAGTGAAAATCTCACCTTCCCATGCAATCTTCAAAGGATCTCTTGAAGTAATATTCACTCTGATAAGCTTAAGAGCATCACGTCTAGCTTTGAGCTTAGCTTGTCCTACGGTTACTTTGTTAACAGTGGCATTCTCTGATGTTTTTGCCATGTTGAGTTCCATGTTAGCTGTAATTTTACGCTTCTCTTCTTCAAGTTTAGCTGCAAACTCTGCTTCCAATTGTGCTCTTATCTCTGCTTCTGTAGGAGCTGCTTTATCAGTAACTGGTATTCCACCAGCATCAATAACAGCATCCTCTGCTACGTTAAGCTCTTTGGCTTGCCCTACGGCAGCTTTAAGTCTATCTGTGCTTATGTTCTTCGCAAACGTCAATCCAAGCTCACCTGCTTCTTGTAGCAGTTGTTCTCTTTCAGTCATGTTGATTCCTTTTGTTTTGTTTAGTTGAGGCATAGAGCCAAAAGAATCATCCGGTGATGGTTCTATTTGCTGTATCTTTTGCGGAACTTTGCAATCGCTGCTGAAATTCTTTTTCTTCGTGCTTCACATCTACTTGACATTATATCACCTTTGTTTGAGTCACCCCTTTCGAGGTGACAAGTCACTATACGATTTCGTATACTGGCTTCATTACGTCGTTGGCCCAGTTGTATTCTGTACCTTCGTTTTTACCGTCGTCTGCAGTTTTGTCACCGTCAGTTCCGTCGTCAGTCTTCACATCATCCCACTTAGGGTTCTGCTCGATAACTACTTCTCTTTTGGCTTCTACTGCCGCTTTGAATGCTTTTTCGTGCTGAGCTGGAATAGTTGTTTCAACTACTGCTGCGTCAACTGTACCTTTTGGAGATACCTCGAATGCAAATCTAAGATCTCTTCCTTCTACTTCTACAAGTACGAAGTCACGATCTACACCACCCTTATTGAGTGATCTTACTTTAACTTTTACGTTTCCTACTAGAGGAGCTTTTGGTGAAGTTACACCTTTTCCTGTTGCTGTTGCCATTGTAAATCCTTTTACTTTTATTTTTTCGTAAGAACCATCACTGATTCTAAGGTTTCTTTAGTGAAGCTGATGCGTGGAGTACTGTATTAACAGATGTTGCATGTGCACTACCTGGTTTAGTGAATTTTGCATATTTACCAGAATTCTCACCAGCTTTGTCTGCACCTTCAATAAGATCTTCTTTGTCAAGTTGCTTTAAAGATCCACATAATGTTCTTCCTATTGCTTTATCCGTCGGAACAAGATACAAAGTTTTAAATGTACCATCTCTATTGTCAACAGAAATTTTAATTAACATATCACCATCAACAGTAGAGTTTAGCATAAATACATCTTCATCTTGTGTAGCACCACGTTTGAAAAGAACTGCTTCAATAACTTTAACATTACTTGGCGAAACAACTACTTTTCTAATTTTGTTTCCATCGTTCTTGATACTCATTGTATCTCCTTTATGTTACCGACATCAATGTCGGAGACATGCTCCGAACATCGCTGTCGCGGGTCGTTACACTTCTGCAACTACTTTGTAAAGAGAGATCCACTCTGGTCTCTGAACCATGAATCCGTAGTACCACTTGATAGAGTAGAAACCTGTTTCTCCATATGGATCCCAAGTGTTCACGTTCT
>Ga0256824_10000364_pt1 | contig 17192 bp, 16 predicted proteins | sample CV67metaG_FD_191570 | JGI IMG/M metagenome (GOLD analysis project Ga0256824, IMG submission 191570) | Hydrothermal vent microbial communities from East Pacific Rise, Pacific Ocean - CV67 | ecosystem: Environmental > Aquatic > Marine > Hydrothermal vents | place: Pacific Ocean: East Pacific Rise...
GTATGGTCTTGAGAAAGTGAACTATCTAAGTCAGTTCCTGCGTTTAGCATTGAACCTAAAAGTGAAACAGCAATTAAACTATATGTAATTTTCTTCATTTTTTCCTCTTTTTACTGAGCATATGGATTTAATCCAAGCTCTTCAATAATGTACTTAATAGCTAACTGTGCGCGAACACTGTTTCCATAAGTATCAAGAGGAGGAGAAACAACAGCTATACCAAACTCACCAGGGATTACAGCTACGATACCACCACCAACACCAGATTTTGCAGGTGCACCTGTATCATATAACCAGTCTCCAGCATTGTCATAAAGTCCTGCTGTTGCCATAATTGCCATAATTTTTGGAGTGTGTTTTGCTGAGATAACTCTTGCTTTTGTTATAGGGTTTACACCATGGTTTGCTAAAGTTGCACCCATAACAGCTAAATCGTGTGAAGATACATTTAAAGAGCACTGCTTTGTATAAACAGTCGTTGCTTCAAGTGGGTCAGAACCCATTCTTCCATAAGCATCAAGGATTTTACTGATAGCTTGGTTACGCTTATTATCATTTACTTCTGACTCGTAAACAGAGTCATTAAGCGTTAGTTTACGCCCTGCAAACGCAGACATATTTGCAGATATTTTAGTCCAACGTTCTTTAGAGTCTTTCGCACTTACCCATGAAGTACTCTGAATAGCACCCGCATTTACAAAAGGGTTTGAAGCACTTCCTCCGTGTTGTTCTATAGCGATGATAGAGTTAAACGCAGCACCAGTTGCATTGACACCAATCTTCTCTTGAATAAACTTAGCACCCTTTTCACTCATCACAAGAGCAGCTGTAAATACCTTTGAAACAGACTGTACAGAAACAACTTCTTTTGTGTCTCCTACCTCATATACATTTCCATCTTTATCAACAAGAGTAATACCAAAAATAGTAGGATCAACTATAGCAAGAGCATTGATATAAGTAGCGTTATGTCCACCCATATCACCCTTATACTTGTTATGAGCTTCTTTGAGAACTTGATTAATTCTATCTTTTGTTAACTCAGCTGCGTTTAGTGAGATACTAAGAGCAGAAACAACTACTAGACTTATTGCAATTTTAAAAGTTTTGTTAAACATTTAAATCTCCTATATTATAATTTGTGTTGAATTATTATATCAGAATTCTATTCCAAGTCCTAATAGTAACTGATAGTCACTTTTTAGAGGTGTTACTCCATGTAAATCTTGCTCTGGATAAGCGACATAGTCCCAAACTCCAGTAACATCAAAATCAAGCCAATCAAGAAGCTCGTTCTCAAAGGTTACAACCATATGATGTTTATACTGTCCAGAAAACTTATCTGTAAGAGTCATCTTGTAATCAAAGTTTATATCTGTCATCCAGTTAAGCTCGTATTCTAGTTTTGTACTCATCTCAAATGCTGGAGAAGATTGCCTTGGATCTTTGCCTGATGCTATAGAAACATACTCTGTGCTAATGAGTGCAGGACCAGCAGAGATACTCCACTCAAGTTCTTTAGTATCAGTAAAAGTGTAACCGATACCCATACCTACAGTATACTGAACATGAATATTTTTATACTCATCAGTATAACGTTCACCGAAGATTGGTGTCCAGAAAAAACGCCTTGTGACATATCTGTCATACTTTCCGTTAGCACGATGATCTTCTGCTGTTTGAGTATGGTTACGAGATGAGATACGTCCAAGATAATCTATATAAATACGTGAACTAGCTGTTCTGCGTTTTACATTTAACTTTGCAGAGTAGTCATACTGCTCTACATTTCCAGCGCGTACATCAAGAGAAAGAGTCATTTTTCCAGACCAGTAGTGAAGTTCTCTTTCTCCCTCTGGAGCTAGGGAGACAACATCTTTTATATCAAACTCGTACTCATTTTCACCCTGAATAATGACAATTTTCTCATCTTTCATACGGATTATTCCAGGAAATGTTGCCAAGTTTTCGATGTTGATACTGATGATGTTATAACTCTTAATCTGCCTAATATCTTCAAAGTCAAAAGAGTAAAGTCCAACTTCATCGCTATCAAACTCAAGCTTATCATCATACATAGCTTTTATCTCACCCTTGAACCACTCGCCTGACTTTGTCTGAATCCAGTCATACTTTACAGGAGTAGGAGAGAGGTCTTCCCATTTATGTTGTAGCTGTGACATATCGACATTACCCTTAGCATTAACAGCATCGACAACATCAGATATACTTACCTTCTCTTTCTTATCTTTATCTACTTGTTTGGCTACTGCACGAACTTCATCATCACTCAGCCCTGAATTATCTTTTACGACTATAAGTTTTTCATCTGAGAGTGCTGAATCTTCTGCAAGAGTTTGAGTGGTATTAGTATCTTCTACTGTTATTATTTTGGGTTCAGACTTAGTCTCATTATTGTCTAGACTCTGTGCATAAATATTGAGTGCTAAGAGGTTGATAAGAAGAAAATATTTCATACTTTAAAGCTTTCCGTACATTTCATTATAAAAATTCAGAGCATATCTATCACTCATACTGGCGATATAGTCTGCAATAACTCTATGTTTTTTACGAGTTCCTAGCTGCTTATAGTAAAACTCTGGAAGCATCTTTTCTTCTTCCATTAGTCCTTTGTAGAGACCTTTTATAGCCTGTTTTCCAGCATACATTTTACGAACTATATTTTTATGTTGGTACATCTTAGTAAACATCAGTTTTTTGAGTTTTTTGAGTTTGCTCTCTAACTCTTTATCTAAACCAATCGGTACTTCATTAGTCTTATCTTCTAATCTTGGTTGAGAATACTCAAGGAGATTATAAACAAGGTGGTTTATGAGGTGTGAGCTAAATCTATAACGAAACATCTCATCATTCTCTTTTCCAACACCCTCTGCTTCTACCTTTGCAAGTATCTCTTGAACAAGTTCACTCTCTCTTAGGTCATCAAAACTAATGAGTCCTGAGTTTACACCATCGTCTATATCGTGACTTGTATAGGCTATCTCATCAGCACGGTCAACTATCATCGCTTCAAAAGATGGGTGCTTGTCTAGATTAAACTGCTCATGTACTGAGGCTGGTAAAAATGACTTATGATAAGGGTAAGAGTGTTTTAGTATGCCCTCAAGTGTTGCAAAAGTAAGGTTGAGTCCATCAAAGTCTTTATAACGTTTTTCTAGTTTTGAGACGACACGAAAACTCTGAAAGTTATGCTCAAATCCATTTGTAAAGCCATCAGCCTTAAGACACTCATCGAGAGTATCTCCACCAACATGACCAAAAGGAGTATGTCCTAAGTCATGAGCGAGAGCTATGGCTTCTGCTAGAGACTCGTTTAGCCCAAGTGTTGAAGTGATAGAACGTGCTATTTGTGAGACCTCTATGGAGTGAGTCAATCGCGTACGAAAAAAATCACCTTCATGGTTTAAAAAGACCTGCGTTTTATACTCAAGCTTACGAAAAGAGCCTGAGTGTATGATACGATCTCTATCGCGTGCGAATGGGTTTCTAAAGTCCTTGTCTATCTTATAAAAGCGTTCGTGATTTTGCATTAGGCTTTTTTAATAAACTCTGTTTTAAGATAAATCTTTGTCCCATTTACACGACCTTCAACATGGTCATCCATGTTGTGAGGAAGAGAAATACGAGTTACAGTTGTTCCGCGTTTTGCAGTAAAACCAGCACCTTTTACATCTAAGTCTTTAAGAATTACAATGCTATCTCCTGCAAGAAGTTCTACACCATTTGCATCACGAAAAGTCACCTTGTTTGCGGCTGCGTTTACAGCTTGTTCTGCTAGTTTTAGCTCATCTTCTTCTAGGTACATCATCTCAACCATATCTTGACGACCAAGCTGATTCCATAAAATGTAAGACATGATTTTTGCAGCAGGTGTTTCACTCCACATAGCATCATTGAGACAGTTAAAGTGAGACTCATCTAACTCACCTGAAGCTATTTGAGTTTTACAATTAGCACAAACATAAATACTCTGATCTTCACTACCATCACTTACTGGTAACTCTAAAACACTTACATCTTCACTACTTCCACACAGTTCACATACTTCACTTCTTGCCATTTTATTTCCTTTAAATTGTTTTTGTAATTATATCAAATCTAGAGCGACTTTTCTACCGCTATAAGTTCTACTACACCATCATACATATCTTGAACACACTCAACTTCACTCACACCAAGACGGCGTCTATTTGAGATGTCGTATACACCACCCTCGCTCTGTGAGTGTTCTCCATGAACGCCACGGATTTGAAGATGATGTTTATCACAGATAGCTTTAAATCTATCCATATCAAGAGAGAGCTTAGGCAGGGCAATATGTACACTTGCTCGCATCGCTGTTCCTAGGTTTGTAGGACAAGATGTAATGTATCCAAGATGCTCACTATAAGCAAACTTCATCTTCTTTTCTAACTCTGCAATGGCAGTTGTCAAACGAGTAAAAACCTCTTTGATATCTCCACCCTGCTGCATGGATATGACACGTAGCTCATCCTCTTCGTTGACCCAGACTAAAAATGTTTTATCATCATTATGATAAATTCCACGCCCTTTTGGCCAGTTACGGTTAAGTCCCGCAGTCTCTAAAAATCTATCTCCTGCCTTAAATAAGAAGTGCTCAGCTATCAAAGAAGCACTTACCTCTTCACTCATTCCATCAAGTGGATAGTACTTACCCGCTAAATCTCCACTCATTGAGCTGAGTGCAGTAGAGACTTTTGTCTCAACACTATTTCTCTGTGAGTCTGAGATAGCAGGACCAAGAGGAAGCGCATCTAAGTTTCTTCCTACTCGTATGCGTGTTGAGACTATGTACTCACCCTTTGGATCTGGGTTTGGAGCCTTTAAATCATCTGGATTAAGATTACTCTTGTGCATATCAGTTTTTGAAAATCCATGATAATCTTCGATAATAGCATCAAAAAGTGAAGCAAAAACTCTATAAGACTCTCTATCTCCTGCATAAGCACCTATGCCACTATCTGGGTTTTGTACCCCTGAATTTACTACATCTAAGATAGTAAAACCATTGAGAGTTTTTTTATCTTTTAACTCTTGGAAAACTTCTTTTGTAAGATACTTTGCCATTAAAGATTTATCTTGTGGAGTAAATTTTGGATAGTTCATAGCTTTTTCCTTATCCTTGTTTGATAACCGTTCCGATACCCTCACTTGTAAGTATCTCAAGAAGTATAGAGTGTTCCACTCTACCGTCAATAATATGTGCTTTTTTCACACCACCGTGAATAGCTTCTAAACAGGCATCCACTTTTGGAATCATACCACCGTGAATAGTCTCATCTGCCTTGTATTTTGCAATCTCTTCTTCTGTTAAAGTTGCTAGAAGATTTTTTTCTTTATCTAGTACACCCACTATATCTGTCATAAAAATAACTTTCTCAGCCCCTATTTCTGCTGCGATTCTACTTGCTGCTAGGTCTGCGTTTATGTTAAATCCAGGATGATTTATATCATTTCCTGAGGCAATAGGAGCGATGACAGGAATGAACTTGTCATCAAGTAGTTTATGAATCACACTAGCATCTACACTAGTTATCTCACCTACTAAACCATACTTTCCATCAGCCTTAGGCTTAGCACCAAGAAAACTTGCATCCTTCCCACTTACACCAATCGCCTTTGCACCATGCTTGTTTAAAAGAAGAGTTATCTCTTTGTTTATGCTTCCACTCAAAACCATCTCAACAACTTCCATAACCTGCTCGCTTGTTACTCTCATGCCATCTATAAACTCACTCTTTATCTGAAGTCTATCTAACATTTTGTTGATTCTATTACCACCACCGTGGACTATTACCGGCTTAATTCCTACAAGATACAGAAGTATCACATCTTGTGCAAACTTATCTTTAAGAACAGGGTTTATCTGTGCAGAACCACCGTACTTGATAACGAAAATCTTGTTTGTGTACTCTTTTATAAAAGGGAGTGCTTCGAGTAGTGTCTGTGCTGTTTCTATTTTTTTTATCACTTCTCTTCACCATCCTCTTCGTTGTCAAACTTGATGTCACCATCACTTACTTTTTTATCTTGAACTACCTTATGAAATGCCTTATCTGCATCTTTTTCATTGTAGTCTCTACACTCTTGAGGCATTGTAGCTCCTGGTTCCATTGAAAGATTATCACACATAGTTCCATTGATTACAAAACCAGAACAGCCACTTAAACCGAGGAGTGCAACTAGTAAATACTTATACATTTTTACCCTTTTTTCTTGATAATTAAATCAAGATATTTTTGAGGAGTAACCTTCATCATCTCCTGTGCAAGCCAGCGTATCTGAAAAAACGCAGCCCCACTATCACGGAGTGTAAAATAGTTTTTGAGACTTCTAAGGTTAAAAGTCACTACCATATCTACTTTTACATTGTCACTAATGATATGTTTAAAAGCATCACCTACATTGCGTTTTTTCTTTCCAGCTTGAAGTGCATCAAAAAGCTTTTGTGCATCTCCTTGGAACTCTTCAATGAAAGGAATTGAACTCTTAGCGATTGCGATAGAGTGAAAATCTTCTACAATTTTTGACTGAAAGTCTAACTTATCGTAGATACCACCTATCTCAACTCTGTTATACGCCTCATCAGAAGTCACAAACATATCAAACTCTAGAAGTTTACTGATAAAAAACTCCTTATCTCCACCATGTTTTGAAGCAACAAAGGCATTGATTATTCCGCTCATTGTATAGCGAGTGCTTCTTACACTTATGGCTTGAATACGGTGACGTGCATGCTCTTGAAGCACTCCACGAGAAGTACCACGTACTAAAAAACTAAGATTTGCATGTTCTAAGATAGAGTGATGAAAATATGTCCAAGCGAGGTCATCCAAAAGAGCAGACTCCTCGATGTCGTTTATCTCATCACACATAGAAGTTGAGGGCATAGAGTGTTCTATGTTTTTTATAACATCATTTTCTGAGTTAGTAAAAGAATCATAACAAGTCCTAGCAGCACTTTCTGCCACACCTATACCTGTATCTTGAAGTAAAACAACCTCTGGTCTAGAGTATTTTATGCCGTACATTTCTTCCATGAGAGTTCCTAAATTTAATTACTATAATTTTACTATAAAAAGCTTTTATTTACTCATCTCTATCGTGAAGCAGACTCCATTAGCTATATTTTGAGCAGAAATTTTACCCTTGTGATGCTCTTGGATGATTGTTCTTGACATATGCAAACCAAGACCTGTGCCATTTTTGTCCTTCTTAGTTGAGAAGTATGGATCAAAAATTTTATCTATAATCTCTTCTTCTATACCACCACCGTTGTCACATATTTGGATAAAGCCTTCTTGTGTTTGTATGGTAATGAGTGCATTTTTGATGCCCCTGTCTTGAAAGTTTTCTTGTGCGTTTTGTAAGATGTTTAAGACAACCTGCATCAATTCACTATCAAATATTTCTAATGTTTGTGTGTCTTTATACTCTTTTGTAAGTTCTATATGATTACTTGCGAGTGCATCTTTTATAATGTTTAGTGACTTATCTATAACTGTTTGTAGTTTAGTAAATGTGCGGCTATTGTTAGGTTTGTAAAAATTTCTAAAATCATCTATCGTTTTTGTAAGAGACTGTACAAAGCACTCGATGTCTGTAATGCTCTCTATAAATTCTTTTTGTGCTTTTTCTGAGTCATCCTTCTCATTGAAGTTATAAGTACCTAACTCTAACTTCAACTGCATTCCTATCGCTGTTGAAGAGATAGCTGCGAGAGGTTGTCTCCACTGATGTGCTATCATGCTTATCATCTCACCTATCTGCACAAGTCGAGACTGTGAGACTAATGACTGCTGTTGCTGTAAGAGTAGTGATTCCATCTCTTTTATCTCTGTAATATCTGTGTATGAGCCTAATACGCCAATAATTACATCAGCCGTATCTCTAAGAGGCACTTTTGAAATTAAAATAGTTCTATATGAGCCATCACTAAAGGTCTGTTTCTCCTCAAAGTTAATCTTTGTAAGACCACCATTTATAACCTCTAGGTCATCATCTCTATAGACTTGTGCATCATTTTCTACCCAAGGCATCTCAAAGTCTGTCTTACCTATGAGTTCATCAAGAGAGTTAAGCTGTGTATCTTTTAAGAAAAGCTCATTAGCACCTCCGTAGAAGCCTTCTGTATCTTTCCAAAAAATCCGAACTGGTACTGTATTTATGATGTTATTGAGAAGGTTGTACTGTTTTTCAAGCTCTTCTCTTTGGGATGTAGCTCTATTTTCAAGGACTTTATACTCTGAGAGATCCTTATAAAAAACTATGATATCGCCATTGTTTAGTTTTGTGATGCTATTTTTTCGCCAACCACTTATGCGCTTGTCTTCATAAAACTTCATCTCTAACTCTTGAGGTTTTTCACTCTTATAGACTTCTACAAGTGCCTCATAAAGCCCCATAGACTCAGCAGCAGGAAAGACTTCAAGAAGTTTTTTGCCTATCAAGTCTTCTTTATTTATATTTTCAAGTTTTTGTGCATTTTTATTGAAATCTACAAATATAATATCATTATCTATATATCTATAAATTGCTACATTATCAGGAAGGTCTTCAATGCTAAGAGATATCATTATTTCCCCTTTTTGATTCTCATATTTTACCTAGAAATACTAAAACCAAACCCAAATTTATTAACGTGATGATCATAATCTATAAGAGATTCACCGTAACCACTAAAGGCTTTTAAATATAAAAAGAGATCTTTTTTCCCAAAAAGAGGATAACTATAGCTTAGTTCCACTGCGTTTTCTCCAGAAAAATTGTCTCGAAGTTTTACCTGTAGAAGATGTTTTTTATAGGGAATCAAAAAACGCAGGTGTCCGTGTCCCATGTACTTAATCAGGTCAGGGTTATAGTCATAGTTATCTCTAAGTCTGTGCCAAAGTTTGAGTTCACTAAAAAGCCACTTGTACTGGAAGTAAAACGCAGCGGCAACATAGTTCCAAGAACGTTCTTCTATACCACCACGACCATTTGACTGATGCTCAAAAGAGGTACGAATACCTTTTAAGTAAAGAATCTCATCACTGTTTCTAATAGGAAAGGTTATAAAAACCTCAGGATTGTAGTTACTCTCTCTAAAGTATGCCGACTCTGCATAGGCCTGCCAAAATGAACGCTGTGTATAGCCTCCAGAATAGACCTCTCCAAGTCCTAAAAGATTTGATGCAAAATCATACTTCAAGCTAAACTGAAACTCTACTTCTACACTTTTCGCAGTGTGCCCATTTGTAGGTGCATACTCTGCGTTTCCTCTATAACTAACAGGCAAGAAGTAGTTAGTTGCATGTGCCTTTAAACCATATAAAGACTCTGTGTACTGCTTTATAGTTGCCTGCGTTTGCTTGTCATCTAGGGTCTCTATCTCTTCATACATCTCTTTGTATGGCTCATCACTTCCAACTGCCATAAGACTACTACTTAAAAATAGACTGAGTAATAAAAAGAGTTTTATCATTTTTGAACACCATCAAGAACAGGCACAAAGTCACACTCTTCTAGCTCTATTCTCGCTATATTTGTTCCGTTCTTTTTAAACTTAGTAATAACCTGCTTCGTCCCTTTTTGCATAGGTGCTACAAGTATCCCACCATCACTTAACTGCTCAAAAAGTTTTGCAGGAATCTCTTTTGCCGTTGCTGAAAACAAAATCCTATCATAAGGAGCGTAACTTACCCAGCCATTTTGACCATCATCAGTTCTTGTGTGAATGTTATTTATGCCCAAGCTTCTAAAACGCTTCTTCGCCTCAAGCATCAGTGGCTCTATGCGTTCTATAGTAAAAACACCACGAAATAGATGTGAAAGAACTGCTGCTTGGTATCCACTACCACATCCGATTTCTAAGACTCTATCTGCCCCTTTTGGCTCAAGATACTCACTCATCTTTGCTACTGTTAAAGGAGAGCTTATATACTGTGCTGCACCTATAGGAAGGGCATCTAGCTTATAAGCATTATGTTTAAAACCCGCAGGTACAAACTCTTCTCTACTTGTCATTGATATGGCCTTATGAACTGCACTACTTATCTCAAAGATTGTATTGCACTCATCTGCTAAACGGGCTGTTTTTGTTGCTGTTATTCTGTCCAAATTATTCTATTCCTACATCCATATAGCGACGCATTAGCGCTATCTCTTTTTTCTTATATGTTACTTCTAAGCAAGGCTTATTCCCGTTTCTCTGAGCTAAGCCTTGAGGCGTGATAATCCCACTCATCTTACTGCACTCTTCATTTGCACTATCACTTGCTATAACATAACACTGATTGATGATGGCTAACGTTTGTGTTATAGCTTTGAAGTGTTCTGTTCGTGCTACTCCCCACCAAGAAGGCACAGCTATAACATCAGCACCTTCACTCAACTTCCATAGCTCTTTAAAACGCAGCTCAAAACAGATGAAAATAGCTATTTTTACACCATTTACTTCTATAATTTTAAACGCCTCATCACTCCCTTCACTCATATACTTATGTTCATCCCCAAAACGAAAGAGTCTAGCCTTAGCCCTTTCATACACTACTTCTCCATTATGAAAAACTTTTGCAAGATTAAAAACCTCTTTTCCTCGTCTCTCTAAAATAGTCAAAATTATGGTTTTGTTAAAAGAGACTTTTTTAATCTCTTGTACGGCAAATTTAGTAAAGTTTAGAAGCTCTTCAAAGTTTTCATAGTCATAGCCAGTTAAGCAGACTTCAGGAGCAACGATAATGCTCTCATTTGAAGTGTTCTTTATAAGTGTTAGTAGTGTTTGTAAGTTAGCAGCATAATCGCTCCCTGTCTCAAATGAGAGGGAGCATAGGGTTATAGCAGGTTTAGAAGTCATCATCAAAAGTTAAACTACCTTTTGAGTAGTTTGTAACAGTACCCTCAAAGAAGTTAGTTTTTTGGTCATTAAACTTCGCAAAGTCATCAACCCATTTGATAGGATTTTCAACATTGTAAAGCTTATCAAACCCAACAGAAGTAAGTCTATCATCAGCAAGATACTGAATGTACTGCTCTACAATATCATCAGTAAGACCTAAAATTTGACCTTGAGTGATGTATTTTCCCCACTCTGTTTCAAGCTTTACAGCCTCTTTAAACATCTCAATAACTTCAGCTCTAAGTTTCTCAGTAAAAAGGTCTGGACGCTCTTTTCTAAGTGTGTTGATAAGGTTTTGGAAAAGTACAAGGTGTGTCACTTCATCACGCTGAATAAAACGAATCATCTGCGCACTTCCAAGCATTTTACCAGAACGAGCTAGAGTATAGATATATGCAAAACCACTGTAAAAGTAGATACCTTCTAAAATTTGATTTGCAAAACATGCTTTTACAAAGTTAGTCTCAGAAGGATTTTTTGCTAACTCTAGGTAGACCTTAGCGATAGCATCATTTTTGTTTTTAAGCATCATATCACGACGCCATAACTCATAAATCTCTTCAGAATTTGTAGAGATACTATCTACCATAACAGCATAACTTTGAGAGTGAAGAGCCTCTTCAAAAGATTGACGAACTAGGATAAGGTTTATCTCTGGTGCTGTTATGTAAGGGTTTACATTATCAATGATATTGTTTGTTTGAAGTGAATCCATAAAGATTAACTGAGAAAGAGCCTTATCGTAAGCTGTTTTTTCAGCCTCAGTAAGGTTTTTATAATCACCAACATCACGAGTCATATCTACTTCTTTTGGAAACCATGTATTGTTTAACATCATTTCCCAAAGATTATATGCCCACTGATATTTAATGTTGTTTAACTCAAATATACCTGTTGGACTACCACCAAAAACTTTTCTATCATTGACACTTTCTGTTGATTCTGGATTATATATTTTCTTTCTATTCATCTTAGTGGCTCCAAATTTTATTATTAAGGATTATATCCATCTAGATATTAAATGTATATTATTTGACTTTTATCTTTTTATAAGATAAACTTTTTAAAACTGAATTAAGTGTGACCAGAAGGGGACTAGATGGGATTTTTCAGAGACAAAGGCATCGATATAAATGTCTATAATAACTTAAAGCAAGAGAATGAAAACAATATTCAAGAAAATAAAGAACTTAAAGAACTCATCACTTCACTAGAGGCTGAGTTAGCACAAAAAGAGATAGACAATTCAAACAACATAGCAAAATCCCTTATGACTCTTCAGTCTGTTAACCTTAAGTCAAATATAATAGACATTCAAGGCAATATAGCCGAATCAATCCAGAACTCTAAGTCCAGTCTCATTGAGACTTCCAAAATCGTCAAAGATTTAGATTCAGTCAATGCAAACACCTCTCAGATTTCTACTGTTCTTGACAAGCTCAGTCAACTCTCTGAAACTTCTATTCACACAGTTGATGGTTTATCTCAACGTACAAACGATATAACTGCTGTTCTTGACCTTATCAAAGACATCTCTGACCAAACTAACCTTTTAGCCTTAAACGCAGCCATAGAGGCTGCTCGTGCTGGGGAACATGGACGTGGATTTGCCGTTGTTGCTGATGAAGTACGTAAACTTGCCGATAGAACAGATAAGGCAGTAAATGAGATAAACATATCACTCCAAACTATGAAACAAGATGTTGAGAGTATGTCCTATCAGTTCTCAGACATACAAGAAAATGTTAGCGAATCAAACTCTCTTATCTGTGAACTACACCATAGTTTACAAAAAAATCATACTGGTCTTATAGGTGCATTTAGTAAGATGGGCTTCTCAAATGATAGAATCTTTATGTCTCTAGCAAAACTAGACCATATCTTATGGAAGGCTAACACTTACTACTCAGCACTTACAAAAAAAGAGCAGTTTAAGTTTGTTGACCACCATAACTGTCGCTTAGGAAAGTGGTACTATGAAGGCGAAGGTAAAGATAATTTTTCTCATACAAGTCACTATAAAGCACTAGAGGCACCTCACTCAATAGTCCACAATGGTACTCATAAGGTTTTTGACATCATTGCTGATGAAAATTCAAACGATGAGGCACTTATCTCTGCGTTTAGAGAGATGGAGGATGGAAGTGAGAAAATCTTTACAACACTTGATAAAATTCTTCATGATAAAGACTAATCATCACACCCTTTAAGCCTGCGTTTTTGATGAGTAATGCTCATCTACAGACTATCTACTCCACTGCCTTTAGAAAACTCCCACCTCTCTCTTTTGAGATACAAAGATTTGATTTAAGTGATGGAGATTTTCTTGAGTGTTTCTGGTCTAAGATTCAAAATGAAACTCCAAATACACCTATAGTAGTACTCTTTCACGGGCTTGCCGGAGATTATAAATCTCCCTATATTCAAGGAAATATAAGAGAGTTAAACGCAGCTGGCTTTAATACAGTAGTGATGCACTTTCGTGGATGTGGACCCCAAGACAATCTTCTTGCTCGCTCTTATCATAGCGGTGAGAGTGGAGATGCCAAAGAGTTTTTAGTATCTTTGAAGAAGAGATTTCCAGACTCTAAACTCTTCGCACTTGGTTTCTCTCTAGGAGCAAATATGCTTCTAAAACTCCTTGGAGAGTCTCCAGAGACTTCGCTCCTAAACGCAGCTATTGCTATCTCTCCTCCCATGCAACTTGATGTCTGTGCAAGTAGTATAGATAGTGGTCTCTCAAGATACTATCAGTACCGACTTGTTAAAGACCTAAACGCAGCCCTTTTGAGAAAGTTTGATAAACATGATTTAGAAAAACTCATAGGACTCAAAAGAGAAGATGTATCTAAACTCAGAAGTTTTTGGGATTTTGATGAGGCATATACTGCTCCAATCCACGGTTTTGACTCTGCTAAAGACTACTACAAAAAATGTAGTTCAAGAGAGTTTTTAAAGTCTATACAGACACCGACACTTATCATTCATGCAGAAGATGACCCTTTTATGTCAAGTGAGGTTATTCCAAGTAAAGAGGAACTTTCATCTGCTATAAAACTTGAGCTTTCAAAGCATGGTGGTCATGTTGGTTTTATTGGGGGGAGTGTTTTTAAGCCTTCTTATTGGCTTGAGAGTAGAGTTGTAGAGTTTTTTAAAGAGAGAAAATAGACTTTCTCACACTATTTAATAGTGTGAGAAAAAGTAATCTACTTACCTTTACGAGAGTTACGCTTACGTTCAGCTTCTGTAAGGAATTTTTTACGAATACGAACAGATTTAGGAGTAATTTCAAGTAACTCATCATCTTCAATCCACTCTAGAGCACGCTCTAGTGACATATCACGTGGTGGAATAAGCTTGATAGCTTCATCAGCACCTGATGAACGTACGTTTGACTGTGCCTTACCTTTAATAGGGTTAACAACAAGGTCATTATCACGTGAGTGCTCACCAACAATCATACCTTCGTATACTTCAGTTTGAACACCGATGTAAAGAACACCACGATTTTGAATACCAAAGAGTGAGAATGCAAGAGTAGATCCAGCAGTCATAGATACAAGTGCACCATATGAACGAGAATCAACACCACCAGAGTAAGGACGGAACTCAATGAAAGAGTGATTCATAATTCCCTCACCTTTTGTGTCTGTTAAGAACTGACCACGGAAACCGATTAATGCACGAGCAGGAATTTCAAACTCAATACGTTGGAAACCAGAACCCATTGGAAGCATAGACTTCATTTCAGCTTTTCTCTTACCAAGACGCTCAATAACACCACCAGATAACTCTTCAGGAACATCGATAACTAAGTGCTCAAATGGCTCACATTTAACACCTTCGATCTCTTTAACGATAACTTCTGGACGAGAGATAGAGAACTCAAAATCTTCACGACGCATGTTTTCAGCAAGAACAGTAATTTGAAGCTCACCACGACCTGAAACTTTGAATTTACCTTCACCAACGATCTCTAACTTCATTGCAACATTAGTGTTCATTTCAAACTCTAAACGCTCACGAAGCTTGTTAGATGTTACGTGCTTTCCTTCTTTACCAGCTAAAGGAGAATCATTTACAGCAAATACAACTGTAAGTGTAGGCTCTTCAACGTGCATAGGGTCAAGTGCAACTGGGTTGTTAGGATCACAAACAGTATCTCCAACATCAACAGTCTCCATTCCAGCAAACGCTACGATATCACCAGCTTCAGCTTGGTCAATCTCCATACGGTTTAGACCGTGAAAACCGATAAGCTTAGAAATCTTACCTTTAACCATTTCGCCATCAGCTTTTGCAAGCATAATGTTATCACCCTTGTTAACTGTACCGTTGAAAATACGGCTAATACCGATTTTACCAACATAGTTATCATAATCAAGTGTAAATACTTGAGATTGAAGTGGATTAGCAGCGTCACCCTCAGGCTCAGGAATCTGGTTGATGATAGCTTCAAAAATACAAGTAAAGTCTCCATCAGGATCATCCATATCTAACTTAGCAATACCATCACGAGCAGCAGCATAAATGATTGGGAAATCTTGTTGCTCATCAGTTGCATCCATGTCAGCAAAAAGGTCAAACATTTCATCAGCAACACGATCCACATCAGCAGAAGGTTTGTCAATTTTATTGATTACAACGATTGGCATTTTACCAAGTGCAAGCATCTTTTTACAAACAAACTTAGTTTGAGGCATAACACCCTCATAAGCATCAACAAGAACTAAAACACCATCAACCATTTTAAGAACACGTTCAACTTCACCACCGAAATCGGCGTGTCCCGGAGTATCAATAATGTTAATTTTATAGTCTTTATAACGAATCGCTGTATTTTTAGAAAGAATCGTAATACCACGCTCTTTTTCTAAATCATTTGAATCCATAGCTCTTTCATCATGTTGTTCGTGAGAACCAAAAGTACCAGATTGTTCTAGTAAACCATCAACTAGTGTAGTTTTACCGTGGTCAACGTGAGCGATAACGGCAATGTTTCTTATTTTTTGCATTAGGGTGTTCCTTAGTGTAAATTGCGTTTTCATCTATTAAAGAAGAAAAATTTTCGCGATTATAGCGAAATAAATATAAGAAACATGTATGATTAGTGATATACTTTTGTCTATTGAAAATTTATAGACCTAAAATACTCTATAGAAAATGATTTATATTTTAAAAACCAAAGAGTTTAGTAGATATTATTTTCTTATATCTAAAATAAAATAAATAATTAAAAAGAGAAAAATGATTGATTATCCAAATAAATTGAATATTATCTTTGATAAACTAGATAAATTTAATATAAAACCTATCATAATTGGTGGATATATTCGTGATTTTTTGCTTAAAAGAGACTCAAAAGATATAGATATTGAAGTTTATGGTATTTCTTCTCTTGAAAAACTAGAAAGTATCTTAGCAGAGTTTGGCGAGGTAAACAGTGTTGGTAGAAGTTTTGGTGTCTGTAAACTTACTCTTAATGACTTAGATTTAGACTTCTCATTACCTCGTAGTGATAGCAAGATAGATAAGGGGCATAAAGGTTTTCTTATCACAACTGATAAAGAGTTAGATTTTAAAACGGCAACAAGCAGACGCGACTTTACTATAAATGCTATAGGCTATGATGTAAAAGAGAAAAAGATTCTTGACCCCTTTGGTGGAAGAGAAGATTTAAAAAACTCTCTTCTTCGTGCAGTCGATTTAGATAAGTTTGATGAAGACCCGTTAAGAGTCTTAAGAGCAGTCCAGTTTAGTTCGCGTTTTGGATTTACTCTTGAAGAGAAACTCTTTGAAAAGTGTAAAAGTATGGTAAAACGCAGAGACCTTCAAGAACTTCCAAGAGAGAGAATTTTTGAAGAGATAAAAAAACTTCTCTTAAAATCTCCTCACCCTTCTCATGGTTTTATACTTTTAGCTGACTTAGATATATTTCATACCGATGAAACTACTCGTACCTATCTTGATAGACTTGCACAACTCTATATTGGAGATGAAGAGACAAGTCTCACACTCTTTTTGACTCTACTCTCTTTAGAACTAACAAAAACGCAGATACTAAGCCTTATAGATAAGATAAGTAACAAACAAAAACTTATAAAGGGTGTTAGTAATCTTGTAAAATACAAAGATATTTTAGATTTGGATAACGCTAGCGAGTATGATATTTTATATGCAGCAACAAGAGTTAAGATTATAGACTATCTCTATTTACTCCAAGCAAGGTACAAAAACGCAGATACAAAAATACTTATACTTAAACAAAGAGCTA
>Ga0256824_10000365_pt1 | contig 17146 bp, 14 predicted proteins | sample CV67metaG_FD_191570 | JGI IMG/M metagenome (GOLD analysis project Ga0256824, IMG submission 191570) | Hydrothermal vent microbial communities from East Pacific Rise, Pacific Ocean - CV67 | ecosystem: Environmental > Aquatic > Marine > Hydrothermal vents | place: Pacific Ocean: East Pacific Rise...
AGCATTATCTTTACCACTCTTTTTGATATTAATAACATCTCTGTAGCAGGAAGTATAGGCTTTTTAATCGTCTTCACCTTGGTGAACTATGCCAACCTTAAACTCCATAAAGAGACCAAAGCCAATAGAGTGATTGCAGGGCTAGGAGCGTTCTTGGGATTGGTAGCAACTCTTGTTTTGATTGGATATAATTTGATTCATTCACCTCAATCTTTGGTGACAAGTGGGGTGGTTCTTTTGGTGGTTGTGGTCTTTACCTTTTTGTATTACCATTTAAAAGAGAGTAGACTCTCGGAGTTTATGGATAAACGGTTGGAGAGAGAGGAGAAGAAGTAAAGAGTTTTTAAAAGAAAACACAAGAGAGTCTCTTGTGTTTTTATGACAATTAAGAGGGTAAGGCTTATGCCATCTGTTTTGCAACTTCTGCTGCAAAATCTTCCTCTTCTACTTCAATCCCTTCACCAACTTCAAGTCTAATAAAGTCAGTAATGGTAGCTTTACCACCAGAGATTTTTTCGATATGCCCAGCAATAGTTACTGAGTCATCCATAACATATTTTTGGTCAAGAAGTGCAAGTTCTTGGTCTAGTAATGTGTTGTCAGAGATAAATCTAGCAACTTTACCTGGAACAATTTTGTCCCAAATTTTTTCTGGTTTACCCTCTGCTTTAAGTTCAGCTTCGATAGCTACTTTAGCCTCTGCCAAAACTTCCTCTGTAAGTTGCATCATAGAAACATACTGAGGTACATTTTTAAGAGGCTTTTTAAGTCTTACAAGCTCTTCATTTTCTTTTTTAACCTTTTCAATTCTACCAGCTGTTTCATCAGCTACAAATTGAGGGTCAAAATCTTTGTAAGAAAGTGTACTTGGACTCATTGCTGCTGCATGCATTGCAATGTTTTTAAGTTCAGTAGCTACTTTTTTAGCAGTTTCTGCGTCTTCACATTTAGCACCAAGGATTACAGCAACTCTTGAGTTAGCATGAACATAACCGTTAATTGCTACAGTTTCGTCATCTGATGCAATTATTCCTGCACGTCTAACCACAAGGTTTTCACCAATAGTCGCAATTTGAAGTGATAAATATTCAGCAAATGGTTGACCATTGATTTCAGAAGTGTTAATTGCATCTGCATCAGCTAAGTTGTTGTCAAAAGCGTGTTTTGTAATCTCAGCAACAACAGCTTTAAACGTGTCATTTTGCGCAACAAAGTCAGTTTGAGAGTTAATCTCAACAATAACAGCTTTGTTGTTAGAAACTTCTACAGAGACAACACCTTCTGCAGCAACTTTACCAGCTTTTTTAGCAGCAGCACCAAGACCTTTTTCTCTTAACCATGCGATTGCAGCATCAAAGTCACCATCGGTTTCTTTTAATGCGTTTTTACAATCCATCATTCCAGCAGAGGTAGTCTCTCTTAGTTTTTTAATATCTTTTGGTCCAAAGTTTGCCATAGCTTATGCTCCTGCCAATTCTTTAGCTTCTGCAATCGCTTCAACTTTTACTTTTGCAGTTGTTGCTTCCTCTTCACTCATTGCAGCAATTTGTGCAAAGGTTGTGATTCCAGCAGCATAAAGGTTGTCTTGACCCACTTTACCAATACCTGAAAGTTTAGTAAGCTCATCTTTATCAGATTCACCCTCTGCAACTGCTTCAGCTACTACTTCTTTAACTTCTGCTTCTGTAGGTGCTTCAGTTTTTACTTCAGCATCAGCAGGTACAGCTGTTTCAGCTACTACTGTTGGGTCTTCTTTTTGAGCCATCATCGCTTCACCAAGTTCAGCATCTGCTCCAGCTACATTTTCTACTGTTTCGCCTTCTTTTTCTGCTAGTTCAGCTTTACCTTCAATAATCGCTTCAGCCATCTCTTTACAGAAAAGGTTGATTGATCTAATCGCATCATCATTTCCTGGAATTGGGTAATCAACAACATCTGGATCACAGTTTGTATCAAGTGGTGCAACAACTTTCATCCCCATTCTTTTTGCTTCTTTAACAGCAATATGCTCTTTAACAGCATCAATTACGAACATCATCTCTGGAAGTTTTTTCATGTATCTGAAACCTTCAAGGTATGCAGAAAGTTTTGCTTTTTTTCTAGTTAACATAAGTGCTTCTTTTTTAGTTAAAAGCTCTAGTTGACCATTTTCTTCCATTTGCTCAATGATTTCTAATTTTCTAATAGATTTTTTCATTGTTGGGTAGTTTGTTAACATTCCACCTAACCATCTTGTAGAAACGTAAGGCATACCACATCTTTCAGCATGTTCTTTAACTGCTGAACGAGCTTGTTTTTTAGTACCTACGAAAATAATTGTTTGACCTTCTGCTGCTGCTTCTTTAACTACATTGTATGTGTATTTGAAGTATCTAAGTGTTTTTTGTAAGTCAATGATGTAAATGTTTTTTCTCTCACCAAAAATAAATCTTTTCATTTTTGGATTCCATCTTCTAGTTTGGTGTCCAAAGTGTACACCACATTCTAATAAATCTTTCATTGTTACCATATTTTGCTCCTCGCAAAAGTCTTAAAATAGATAATTCTATTATTCATTTCAAGACAAAAATAATATTTTTAGAGACCGTAGTCTTTTAGGTTTATGCCACTGTAGCCTTCAACACAAAAATGTGCAACCGTTCAAGGAATAACTACATGAGAATTTTGCTTCTCTTTTATAGTAAAAGATATACTTCAAATATAAAAAGCGTCGGGATTATACCGAAAATATGTTTAAATAGGATTGATTTTTGTTGAGAAATTAAAGATTTTTCACTGTAGGGTTAATTTTACCATCGGAAATACCTTGCAAAACTCTTTGGAATCGGAGGCTTAATGCATTGGCATTGAGCAATCGCCCCCTACGAATTAAAAGCCTGAAATATAGGTGTTTTATGGGCTTTAATTTTCGGTCGATAAAATCAAATTTACATGATTTAAGCTTATTTAATTTTATTTGATATTTTCTATCCTTTGGTTATATCTGCTGATACTTTTTTAAAATACTCTTGTCCAGCTTTACACAGTGGACAACTTTTAGGTGCTTTTTTACCTCGATGAACATGCCCACACACTTCACAAATGTACTCTTCATTATTCTCACTGTCAAAGAAACCTTCTGCTTCAAGTGCCTCTTTCAGTGCCAAGTACTCTCGCTCATGTTCTACTTCTACTTTTCCAATGGCTCTAAAAAGTCTAGCAATATCTTTAAGCCCATCCTCTTTGGCTATCGCTTCAAAATTAGGATACATCTCTTCATGTTCGTATCGTTCACCATCAGCTGCATAAGTAAGGTTTTTCTGTGTACTGTCTAACTCGACATCATTTACCAACTTATTATAGGCTTTAAACTCTGCCATTGCATGGTACTTCTCATTGTTCGCTGCTTCTTGAAAGTGTCGTGCAATTCTATGTAGCCCCTCTTGGTATGCTACATCTGCAAAAAACTCATACTTATTTCGTGCTTGACTCTCACCAGCAAACGCTTTCATAAGATTCACAGCTGTTAAATTTTCTGTGCTCATCTCCATATCTTGCCCACAACAAACCAGTGTCCCACCACCAACCTTGTTTACTTCTACTGCATTTCCACAGATATTACATTTATAGGTTTCATATTGTCTCATTTTATATTCCTTATTATTTTTACAACGATAATTTTTGTCGCTAGGGTAGTATAGCCCTTTAAAACTTCAGTAATAATTATTAAATGATAAAAATTATCCTTTAATAATTTTTGAAGTAAATTTTCAATGTTTGAAATTTTGGGCAGAGGAGTTGGGTACGGTTCAAACACAATCTCATCCAAAGTATCATTTCTCTGAAGATGGAAAATATTTTTATCTATTTTTAACAGAAGAGGGAACATTGGTCAAGGTTGATTTAGAAGAGAAAAAGGTGGTTGAACGGTTAGAGATTGGTGGAAAATTGGCGATGGGTATATTTATTCATCAATAAATTATTTTGCTTCTCTTTTGTAATAAAAACTCCATAAAATGGAATTTTTATTATGTTAAATATTTATTGTTTTGATATTTCTCTATGTGAATCTAAATAATATGGTGAACTATAATTTAAACTTAAATAAGAGTTTTGATAGGTATGATTGTTTTTTGTATAAGTTATTTTAATTGTCCAAAATTTAGAACTAATTTGTGAAATATAAAGTTTCTTTACTTTCATGTCATCGGTGAGAGGGAAGTTTAAAACTTCTATAACCTCTTTATCGTCAAAACAATAAAATTTATAGTTTAAATTATTGAAATATACAACAGTAATGCTTTCTGCATCATCATTACCAAATATCTTAGAATTTTTTATACCCTCTTCAGATAATTTTTTACTCATTATTGAGTTGTCATAAAAATCAAAATAAAAAAGTTTTGCTTTCGTTTTATTTAAAATAAAAGCACCTTCTACAGAACCACCATTAATATTACACACAACATTGATATTTGGGTTGGTTAATTTTTTTCTTTCTTGACAAACTTGATAGGCATATTTAGAAATATCAGTATTGTTATTAACTACATTTGTTGAAAAGGTTTTATTGAAAGTAGTTACTTTATTTCCATTTTTATCTTCAGAGATGATACGATAATGATATATCGTGTTAAGTTGGAGATTTCTTAAATTTTGACGGTGAGTTGTATACTTAAAGCTGTTCTCTTTTTTAGTTAATTGACCATACTTTGGTGATGTTCCATATTTTATTTGACCTGTTCCCTCTTGGGTAAGAGACCAAAAGATTTTAATATGAGTATCAGATATTTTTTGAAGTCCAGTGTTAAATATTTTTAAAGGAGAGGCAGTTTTTACTAGTTTCACATCATCAATACGTCCAGAACCTTGAACTTTAAAACCTCTAATTGCTAGTAAATTGTTGTTGGGGTCATACTTTTTTAAGTCAGTTTCTATATTACGAGAGAATGTTTGCCATGTTCCATTGTTACTTTTTGAACCTAGACCTATCTTAATATATTTGTTTTTGTAAAATCCTTTGTCATAATTTTTATAATTATAAAAGATAGTACGTTGCCCTAAATCTGTTGAAAGATAAACAGTAATTTTAAATTTTTCAGAAAATTTCATAGACCACTCTAGATTTTTTTCTAAAGTGTTGTCCCAGTCTTTGTTTCCTAACATATATGAGTTTCTTCGACCTTTACCTTTTAACTCTATGACTTGAGAGTCTCTCATTTTATCAAAAGTATTAGAGACAGTTGCACCTTGTGGTGTATTGTCTGAAACATGCCAAGTATTTACTGTCTCATCCTCAGCATCTGAATAGATAGTGGCAAAAGAGGAGATAGAGAAAGTAAGTAGTGCTAGAGAGATAATTAGTAGATTTTTATAGTTCATTTTTTAAGCCTTTTTAATGTTAAATATTATATTCTTTATTGTTTCAGTATATTATATTTTATGTTAAAAAGTGTTAAATTTATGTTTATTGATTTTTTTATTGTTCCCACGTTGAACGTGGGAACAAGGGGTTGTTATTTGATGGTGTAGACGGGGTCTACACCCTACTCAAACCCCTTCAACATCTCAGCTATCTGCAAAGCCCCATCTTTCTCTATCATACTCTGAAGCTTCTCACTCTTCTCTCTCATATTTTCATCTAAAAGAGCAATCACTTTGGTTTCATCCAATTCACTCTCACGCATAATCCACGCGACATCTTGGTCTACCAAAAACTTGGCATTGTAAAATTGGTGGTCTCCTGCTGCGTAAGGGTAGGGGATGTATAGGGTTGGACACGCCATGGCTGAAAGTTCCCAAAGTGTTGATGCCCCTGAACGGGCGATGGCGAAGTCGGCTTGTTCCATGTAGTTTGAGAGTTCTTTGGTGAAACCGAAAACTTCTGCTTCTATACCGATTTCAGCATAAGCTTTTTCAACCTCTTCGATGTTTCTTTCACCAGCTTGATGGATGATTTTTATCTTTTTTTCTTTGAGGGTTGGGGCAAGTTTTAGTGCCAATTCATTGATGGCTTTTGCACCTTGTGAACCACCTAGAAACATGACGGTTTTAATGTTTTCTCTTATTCGTGATTTTTCAAAAAACTCTTTTTTAATGGGATAGGCTTTAATGGGACTTTGTTCTTCATATGAACTGATAAAAGCTTTTGAGTGAGAGCGTAACAGTTTGTTGAGTGAACCTATCGCTGCGTTTTGTTCGTGAATCACCAAGGGGATACCCAAAAGCTTTGCAGCGAAAGAGGTTGGGGCTGCTGAGAATCCACCGACACAGAAGACCACTTTGGCTTCCGATTCTTTTAAAATTTTTTTGGCTTGAAAGGTGGCTTTTATAAGCATGAATGCCGATTTAAATTTACCTAAAAAACCTTGATTTACCACCCCTTGGGTATCTAAAAAATGGGTTGATTTAAACTGTGGGTCATCTGAGAACCATGCTCTGTCTTGACCTTTTGTTGAACCTATATAGATAAGTTCCTCATTTAGAAGTTCCTCTTTTACTGCTTTAATAATGGTGAGGTGTCCACCTGTTCCTCCACCTGTCATAACTATACTCATCGTACTTTAACCTTTTTTGAAATCATTAAAATAATACCTATACTTAAGGAGGATGCAATCACTTGTGACCCCCCATAACTTAAAAATGGAACAGCAATCCCTTTAATGGGGGTGATTCCTGAAATACCAAAACTGTTGATTAAAAAAGAGAATGCAATTAAAAGAGCAGCCCCAACACAGTAAAGATAATAGGTTGGATTATCAACCCGTGCAGCGATTTTGAAAATACGGAAAATGATAAAAAGTATGAGTAACGTAATCATAATAATAGCTACAAAACCTAATTCTTCAGCGATTCCTGCCAAAATAAAGTCGGTATTGACCTCTGAAAGGTAGCCCAACTTGTACTGTCCATTACCAATTCCTACACCCCAAAAACCTCCATGATTGATGGCATCAAGCGAGTTAGAGATTTGATAGGTTTCTAAACGGTGTGCCCCATTGTCAAGAGAGAGAAACCAGTTCTGGATTCTTTTAATTCTGTGAGGTTCAATAATAATAAGTATCGTGATACCTGCTAACGCAAGACCAAAGAGTATGGAGAAAAAACGGAAACTGCTCCCCACTAAAATAAATAGAACCAATAATGTTGCAGAGAGTACAACCGTTTGTCCCAAATCTTTTTGAAAGACAGCAATGAGTAGGGTACTAATAATCAAAACCAAAACATAGGGGATAAATATTTTTATTTCAGATTTTAAGTTCATTCTCCCTTTTGGAAGTCTTGTTCTGACCAAAGACCAAGAGATGAACATAATAAATCCAATTTTATAAAACTCAACAGGGGTGATAGAGGTCGCTCCCAAATGAATCCACCGTTTTGCTCCACCAATATTGTGTACCAAACTTTCTGGTAATAAAGGCATGAAGAGCAAGATGGTTAAAAAGGTTAAAAATATGCTCAATCCTATGGGTTTAAACCATCTATCTGGGTTAAGTTTGCTTAAGCCAATCATAAGGGAAACCCCTATACTTACAGCTATAAGTTGTCGTATAAAAAAATGTGTATCACTATAATGAAATTTCATTACAGCATAGGTAGAGAGAGAGTAGCTCATTATTAATCCAAGGATTAATAGTATCAGTGTTGCTCCAAATAAAGGTTTATCAATCATGTATATATTCTTTTTTTTTGTAGCCCATAAAAATAATCATATAATTTGGGTGTAATGAACATATTTTATCAGAATTTTGTGAAAAAGATAGTAAAATCGGTTTCTTAAAGAATATTTTTTTAATTTATTATTAGTATAAAGGTTACTATGCACGAAACACAGGTAGAGAATAGAATGATACGTTATAGAAGTGCCATACTACTAGCTCTTTTTATTAGTATATTTCTATTGTTGGTGATATTTGTTGTAACCATGGGTAGTACGATGGTTGCAGAACGAGACACCGATAACAAGTTTGTAAGCATTGAAAATAAAGCAGTAAGAGGGAAAATTATTTCAGCTGATAATTTTGTAGTAACTTTTAGTCAAAAGCAATATAGGGCAGAGGTGAATACACGAAGTATCGACCCAAAAAAGAAAGATTTATTTATAAAACTTTTTAGTATATATAGTGGTATGAGTGAAGCAAAAATTTTGAGTAAATTTGTCAATAAATCGGGAAAAAATATTCATGGTCGGATTGTTCTTTGTAATAGTTTAGATGTTCGTTTGGCGAGTGATTTAAAGTCTTTAAGTTATAAGATGAGTAAACTGAAAGTTTTTAGACCGTTAAATCCTAGAAAACCTCATTTAATTTATGGTTTAGATATTTTACCTACAAGTGAAACCCGTTATTTTCCCCATAAAAACTTGTTAACACCTGTTGTGGGTTATATGCGTACAGAAGTGATAGATGGTTATCAAATACCTAAAGGGATTAAAGGTTTGGAAAAATCTTATGCTTCTTATTTAGAACCTGAACTAAATGGTCTTATAAAAGGGAAACGAGATATCTTAGGAACACCTCTTCGTGATGGGAAAAGTAAAGAGATTGCCCGTATTGATGGGATGAATTTGCATCTTAATATTAATCTTAATTTTCAAAGAAGTGTTGAAACTATTCTTGATGCGATGAAAAAGCAGATTGCGTCAGAAGAGATTATGGTTGCTGTGATGAATTCTGAAACAGGTCAAGTACTCTCTTTGGCTTCTTCTGAACGTTTTGACCCCAAACATATACAACAAAAAGATGTGGCATCTCTAAATCCTAATTTTTCAGAGTATCTTTATGAACCTGGTTCTGTTATGAAGCCTTTTACCATGGCTGTAGCCTTGGAAAACAAAACAATAAACTTACATCAACCCATCACTTTAGGTGGAAAGCTAAAAGTAACAAAAACATATACCATTACAGATGATGATTACTTTAAGTCTTTGACCCCCAAAGGGATTATCATGTATTCTTCAAATATAGGAATTTCTAAAATAGCTTGGACCTTGACAGGTAAACAGCTTTATGATGGTTGGAGAGCTTTTGGTTTTTCTCAGGCTTCAGGTATTGATTTGTCTAAAGAATTGGTTGGAAGAATTAAAGCCCCCTCTTTACTTAACCATAAAGTACATAGTGCAAATACAGCTTATGGTTATGGGATGTTTACAAATTTTATGCAGATGATTAAAGCTTATAGTGCTTTTAATAATGAGGGGATAGCCGTAACCCCAAGATTGGTTAATTATTTAACTGATCAGAACAATAGAGTTTACGATTCAAATGCAGAAGTTAATAATTTACAAGCTTGTTCAGTGCATACTGCAAGAGCTGTACATGATATGTTATTAGCAACCGTAGATAGAGGAACAGGAACAGCAGCACAGTTTGATGGTTTAGAGGTTGGTGGAAAAACAGGAACTGCACATATTGCATATAAAGGGCATTATATAGAGGAGTATCATAGTAGCTTTTATGGTTTTGTAAACGATAAACAAGGGCATAAATATACCATTGGGGTTTTTGTTATTAAGCCTAAAAAAGTATATTTTGCTTCTCAAACGGCAGCTCCTACTTTTCAAAAAATCGTAGAAAAAATGGTTAAGTATCAGTACCTGATTGTTGATAGGGCTTTAGCAAAAGAGCATTTATCAAAAAGGGAAGCAGTACGTAAGAAAAAACGTGCAGCTTATATTCGGAAAATCCAAGCTTACAATAAAAAACATGGCATAGAGTAAGTCCAGCCTAAGTAAAATAGTATTAATAAAAGTGTATGATTCTTACTTAATAACAAAGGATTTTATATGAAAAAAATATTAAAACAAACAATTTTAACACTGGGTGTTGCAGGTCTTTTTGCTGGATGTATAGGGGTAGATCCTGATGGTCGTGGTTACTCGTTTGCTGTCCCTATGGGGATGATAAATTCAACATTGGCGAACCAATTTCCTGTTCAAGAAAAACGTTCTTTGGGAACAGTTGAAATCTCAGACCCTAATGTTTTAGGTCAACAAGGAAAAGACAAACTTTCCATCGGAACATCATTCAAATTTACAAACTTTTTAATAAGCGATGGGATTGCTGGTAGTTTAAAACTTGCTTCAGGGGTAAGATTTGACCCTAAAACACAAAATCTTTATTTAAAAAATCCTATGGTAGAAGAGTTAAAGTTTCATGACTTCTCATTGGCTAAATATTTGACCAAAGATATGAAAAACTCTTTGGGTTTGATTATTGCTGAGACCATTGCTAAAAAACCTATTTATAACATTCAAAAAGCAGGTGTAGGTTCAAGTTTTGTTAAAGGGATAGATGTTAGAAATGGTCAAGTTTTCTTAACATTTGGAATATAAGATGAACAATAAACCCAAATATACTCTTTTTAAAAATGCTTCTTATGCGTGGGATGGTTTGGTTCATGCTGTTAAGACAGAGACCTCTTTTAAGATAGAACTTGCTATAGCGTTTATCTTTTTTCCATTGGTCTACTTTATCCCATTTCTTTTAATTTATAAATTGGTCTTAATTGTGACTTACATGCTTATTATGATTGCAGAGTTGCTTAACTCTGCCATTGAAAATGTTGTAGACTTGGTTACAACAGAGATTCACCCTTTGGCAAAAGCAGCGAAAGATATTGGAGCAACGGCTGTGTTGTTTTCGGTAATTTTACATCTGCTTTGTTGGCTTCTTATAGGATTAAATTATTTTTCTCTTTAGTCTATAAATATTAATATTGTGAAAAAAACTTATCAACTTCTTCCTTATTCTAAAACCTCTAAAGGTTTAAATATTGAAGCTTCATTCTCTTTAACCTCTAAACATCTATCGCTCTCTTTTGCATTAAAGGGAGCGTTTGAGGGGTATCTTTTTGATACAAAAAATCACGTGAAAAGAGTAGATGAACTTTGGAAAGCCACTTGTTTTGAGGTGTTTATAAAAAATCAAAATGCTAAGGAGTATTGGGAGCTAAACATCGCCCCAAGTGGTGCGTGGAACTTCTATCATTTTAGTGACTACAAAAAAAAGATGCAAGAGGAGTCAAGAGTTCTCATACCCAAAGTTATTTTTAAAAAAGAGAGAGATGAGGTGTATGTCAATGTTGAGATAGATTTTACAGAGAAGCTTTTTGATGAGAAAGTAGAGTTTAACTTGGCACTTATTTTGTTGGATGTTGAAAGGAAAAGGCATTTTTTTACCCTTAACCCCAAAGAGGGTTTGCCTGATTTTCATGATTTTGTTTTACTGTAACGTGGATTGCTATAGTTTTCATCGGTGCGTTGGAAAACGCACCCTACAAATTTTTATAGATTATCAGTTAAATAAGCCAATGCTTTTTCTTTAGCTTCACCTATCTTAGACGCATCTTTTCCACCTGCTTGGGCGAAGTCGGGTCGTCCACCACCTCCACCACCTAGAACAGGGGCTATCTCCTTTATCCAGTTACCAGCTTTAATATTGGTCTCTTTGCTACCACAAGCTATCATCACTTTGTCGCCTTTCTTTTGGAAAAGCATAATGGCAATGTTGGGGTATTTGTTTTTAGCTTCGTCAATAAGCTCTTTAATGTCACCAGCCTCTACTTCATCGACAATCACGGTTGTCCCATTAATCTCTGAAGCCGTTAACTCTTTTTTAGTAGAGCTTAGAGCTGTTTTTAGTTCTGCTTTTAGAGTTTTAACATCCTCTTTGAGTTTGTTAATCCCAGCCATTGGATTTTGGTTTTTAAGCTCTGCTTTCACCTCATTCATAGCTGTTCGTAAAGCGTTTACCTCTGCAATAGCAGATTGACTACAAACAGCTTCTATACGTCTAACACCTGCTGAGACACCAGACTCTTTACTTATTATAAAAAGACCAATCTCTGAGAGGTTGTTAACATGTGTTCCACCACAGAGTTCTACCGAGGCATCACCCATGCTAACCACACGTACTTTATCACCATATTTTTCACCAAAGAGAGCCATAGCACCTGCCTTTTTGGCATCGTCTACAGACATCACTTTGGTTTCTCTTGGTATCGCACGAGAAATTTTATCGTTTACCCATGCTTCTACCTCTGCTAACTCTTCTGCTGTGACAGCTTTTGGATGAGAGAAGTCAAAACGTAAACGTTTGTCATCATTTAGAGAACCTGCTTGGGCGATGTGGTCACCTAAGATTTCACGTAATCCTGCATGGAGTAGGTGGGTGGCTGAGTGGTGACGCTCTATCTCTAAACGTCTACTGTCTACTAGAGCTTTTACTTTATCACAAACTTTTAGCTCTCCCTCTACTTCTGAAAGATTCATATCTAGGAATTTTTTTGTATCCAATACTTGAATTGTCGGACAGGGGGCAGTCCGACCTACGAGTGTTCCTCTGTCTCCAACTTGTCCACCTGATTCTGCGTAAAATGGGGTGCTACTGAGGTAGACCCAACCTTTTCCGTTTATCTCTTCGACTCTTTTGAAGTTCTCATCAAGAAGAGCTAAAACAGTCGCTTCGCTAGAGGTTTTTTCATAACCGACAAATTCATTCAGTCCAAAACTCTCTTTTATCTCTTTAAAGTCACCCGTTTGAACAGCTTCTCCTGTACCTTTCCATCCAGCTTTAGACTGTGCTTTTTGAGCGTCCATTTTTGCGTTGAAAGCGTCAATATCTAAAGCGATGTTTTTCTCTCTTAACATATCTTCAGTAAGGTCAAGAGGGAAACCGTAGGTGTCGTAAAGTTTAAAGGCTACTTCACCGTTAAAAGAGTCAGTTGTATTTTTAAGTTCGGCATTAAAAAGTTTAATCCCATCTTCAATGGTCTTAAAGAAACGTTCCTCTTCAAGTTTCATGGAGGCTTTAATACTCTCTGCACGTTCACCAAGGTAGCTGTACTGCTCTCCCATCACTTTGACAAGGGTATCTACCATTTTGTACATAAACGGCTCTCTTAACCCAAGTAAGTAACCGTGACGGATGGCTCTTCTCATAATACGTCTTAGAACATAACCACGACCCTCTTTGTCAAAGTTGACCCCTTGTGCAAGTAGGAATGAACATGAACGTAGGTGGTCGGCAATAACACGGTAACTTGCAGAGTTTTCGGCATCATAGTTGTATTTTGTCCCCACCATTTCACTTAATTGGTCGATGTAAGGCATAAAGATAGTAGAGTGGTAGTTATTTAAGACACCCTCTTTGATGGCTACAACTCTCTCAAATCCCATACCTGTGTCGATGCTTGGTTTTGGGAGAGGGCTAAGATTACCTGCTTCATCTCTGTCGTACTGCATAAAGACCAAGTTCCAAATTTCTAAGAAACGGTCACCTTCGCCCCCCATGTAGTCCTCTTTACCGTTGAAGTGTTCAGCTCCTTGGTCATAGAAAATCTCAGAACAAGGTCCACAAGCACCTGTGTCACCCATTGCCCAAAAGTTCTCTTTGTCATCAAACTTCATGATTCTATCTTTGCTAATGTGTTTTTGCCAAAGCTCATATGCTTCATTATCATCTTCATGAACGGTAACCCAAAGTTTTTCAGTTGGTAGATTCAAATATTTTTCAGAAGTGATAAACTCCCAAGCATACGCCATCACTTCCTCTTTAAAGTAGTCTCCAAAAGAGAAATTTCCCAACATCTCAAAAAGTGTGTGGTGTCTTGCTGTGTAGCCCACATTGTCAAGGTCATTGTGTTTTCCACCAGCACGAATACAAGTTTGAGAACTTGTTGCTCTTGGAGGGTTAGGGATAGGAGCATCACCTGTAAAGATGCTTTTAAAAGGGACCATCCCTGCATTAACAAACATCAGTGTACCATCATCATCAATCGGCACGAGTGGGCTACTTGCATTTAGTGTATGCCCTTTGCTTTGAAAAAAGTTTAAAAATTCTTGTCTAATATCCATTGTAAAACCCTACGTTATTAATTGTGGATATTTTAGCGAAATTGTGATTACTCTGAGGTAAAGGGCTTCATCTCTTTTTTAATATTTTTATATAAATCTTTTAACCAAGGGTGTTTATCATTTTTTATCTTAACTTCTGTTCGTCTAAAATCGACAGGGGAGAGGATAACTTTTACATTTTGTATCCCTATCTTTTCTACCAAAAAATAGAGCTGTTCAATATTTTTGTCCCCAATAGGAACACAACCTATGGTTCTGTTGCTACCATGTATCATGATATCAGCACCGAGTTTGGTACGTTTCTCTTTTTTTGCCATTTTCTTGTCAAACTCATTTGGGTAGTTGAGACGCATGGCAAGATGAAATTTACTTTTAGAGTTAAGATAAGAGATTTTATAGATACCTTCAGGAATTTGTCGGTCACCCTCTTTAAATTTAGGTCCTAAAATACCTGAAAATGAAGTAAAAGGGTAGGTGATAATATGAAGATACTTTCCATTATAGTTTGTCCAAACCTCTAAGAGTTTTTCATGTTTTAGACCAATAATTGTAAGATTTTTGGGGTAGAAAACAAAATTACTATCTGCTAAATAACGTTTCATTTTTTGTTGGGAGGTAAGCTGTTCAGGCTTTGGACATTTAGGACAAGTGGGACACTCTTTCTCTTTTTCAATGATAATAGGCTTTAATGGACCCACATGTAGGAGATGGCAAGGTTCACAGGGTTGGCATTGATGTTTGGGGATAGGTTGGATATCTTTTTCAATAAATGCTCTTTCATAATAGGGATACCAAATTGTTTTTCCAAAAAAGTAAAAGCTAAGAAGTATAAGTGAGAGAAGGGTTATAAAAAGTAAAAAGTGAAGTACAATATTTTTCATGCCGATATTTTAGCATAAAAATATGCCAATTGAATTAGTTCCCACGTTTAACGTGGGAACTAGGAGGGGGTGTTAAGGAAAATTTCTTAACAAGAATAAGTAGAAATATACTCAAACGCTGTTGGTCTTCCTTCAACAGGGATTACATGTCTATCAAACATGTAATCAACATACTCTTGAACATACTCAGGAGACATAATAGGCGCAAGGAAGTCATGATCTTTTTCAAGTCCCTCTAGTGCATCTCTGAATGTATTTGGAAGCTCAGGAATTTTTCTCTCAGCAATCTCTTCACGAGTTAACTCAAACAAATCTTCGTTAAATGGACCAGCTAAAGGATAACCACCATTTTTAATTCCATCAAGACCTGCAATCATAAGCACTGCAAAACAAAGATAAGGACAAGCTACAGAATCTGGGAATCTGGTCTCGATTCTTGTTGCCATTTCACCTGCACCATAAGGAATTCTACATGCAGCAGAACGGTTTTGGCTAGAGTAAGTAAGAATTCTTGGAGCTTCAAAACCTGGAAGTAATCTCTTAAATGAGTTTGTACTTGGGTTTGTAAATGAAGCAACAGCCTCTTTATGTTGGAAAATACCAGAAAGGTAATCAAGTGCTGTTTTAGAAAGGTTTGCGTACTCACCCTCTTTGTAGAACAAGTTTTTACCATCTTTCCATAATGATTGGTGAACGTGCATACCGTTTCCGTTGTCATTATAGATAGGTTTTGGCATAAATGTAGCAGTTTTACCATTAAGGTGAGCTACCATTTTTACAACATATTTGTACTTTTGAACATTATCAGCAGCTGTAATAATATCAGAGAATACGATTCCGATTTCATGTTGACCTTGTGCTACTTCGTGGTGACCTAGCATCACTTCTAAACCAACATCTTCAAGAACTTGCATCATCTCTGCTCTTAAGTCTACAGCTGGATCAATTGGTTGAACTGGGAAGTATCCACCTTTAACTCTTGGTCTATGACCCATGTTACCCATCTCTCCATAGTCATTGTTGTCAGCCCAGTGACCTTCGTCTGTTTCTACTTTGAATGATTGGTGGTTGTCATTATCTACAATTTTAACATCATCAAAGATGAAAAATTCGTTCTCTGGTCCAAAGAAAGCTTCATCAGCAATACCTGCATCATCTAGTGCTTGAAGTGCTTTTTTAGCAATTGATCTTGGACATTTAGCATAAAGCTCATTTTTATAAATGTCATAAACATCACAGATAACACAAACAGTACTATCAGCAGTAAATGGGTCAAGGAATGAAGAACCAACATCAGGCTTAAGAAGCATATCTGATTCGTTAATTGGTTGCCAGTTTTCGATTGAAGAACCATCAAATGGAAGACCACCCTCTAGTTGACCTTCAGTTACTGCACTCATTCTGTATGAAATATGATGCCAAGCACCTTTAATGTCTGTAAATCTAAAATCTACAAACTCTACTTCATTTGCTTCACAGAATTCAAAAAATCCTTTTACGTCGTTATCTTCTACAAATTTACCCATTGGTAATCTCCTAAAGTTTAAAGTTGCATTGATTGTATCGCAAACTTTTTTAAATAGGAAATAGTTTATGGCTAAAAAGTGACCAATTGTTGTTGACGTTGTTCAAAAGTAACAGCTTTGTTGAAACCTATATTTTTAGCTAGTCCAATAACTTCATCATATTTAAAGCCTACTTGACCTATGGCATGTGCATCAGAAGAGAAAGTGATAGGAATATCGAGTTCATAAGCCATCTCTAATAACAAAGGGGAGGGGTAAATCTCTTGACATGGTTTTCTTAGACCAGCCGAGTTGAGTTCTATCACCATGTTTGATTTTTTTATCGCTTTAAGGGCTGAAGAGGCAATGATACGAATATCTTTTTTAGGTAGGTAGTTAAATACTTTGATTAAATCTAAGTGACCAACAATATCAAAATATCCTGTTTTAGCCATCGCTTCTATACTATTAAAGTATTCTTGCCATATTTGGTCAATATCTCTGTGTTTATATTCATCATTAAACTCAGGGTTGTCAAATCCCCATTTACCTAAAAAATGAACTGAGCCAATCATATAGTCTACTTCTGCATTTAAAACACGTTTATCCATATGATTTTTTAAATAATCTACTTCATAACCTAAAAGGATTTGAATATCATCTTTGTATCTCTCTTTTAAATGAAGGACATCAGAGCTATAAGCATTCATCTCTTCAAACTTAAGACGATAGTGACTATCAAAATCCATGGGAGCATGTTCTGAAAACCCATAAATATCTATCTTTAGTTCTATGGCTTTTAAAATATAGCTCTCCATAGAGCCTTTTGCATGGTTACATCGTGTGGTGTGGTTGTGTAAATCTATTCTCATGGAAAGTATTTTAACATAAAAGGTAAATTTTATAGAGTATTTGTTGTTTTTCTT